>ERZ507021.34-NODE-34-length-138081-cov-7.57116_pt1 | contig 138081 bp, 130 predicted proteins | sample MGYA00512877_ERZ507021 | MGnify/ENA metagenome assembly ERZ507021 | reverse complement strand
ATGATGGAACCGCTTGGCATAAGATAGTGAGACCTTATAAATAATAGGATTATTGTGAACATCAAGGCCTTATTGGAACTTACCCCTCCAGAGTTCTAAAGCCTTTTCACCGGAGGAAAAACCTCCAGCATATGGCCTATTTTGAGTGGTTCAGGTGCTGTCAGTTTCAATGTCATTCCTCTTAAGGGGATTTAGACATCACTGTTTTTCGTAATGTCTCGTTGCTTACAAGTGTTGCATCAAGCGGGTTGATAAATTCCTGATAAACTTCGGGATTAACATTTATGACTCGCAGATCTTTCAGTGTTTCTTCAGCTGAACGTCGAACGGCTTTCAAAACAAATTCAGTATGGTTTTTTCCCACAGCACGAATAAAACAATAAAAAACCCAACAACATATCTAATTAAATGCTGTTGGGTTATAAAACGTGTTATCTAACTGTATGCTTTAAAACGATGAAAAAGCCATTAAAGTACAGCGACAATGGCTTCACACAATGGAACCATATTTTCCAGTGTTAAGCCTGCGACATTAATACGACCAGAGCCGACAATATAAATACCATATTCAGCACGTAGACGTTCAACTTGCTCTTTATTAAGACCACTAAATGAGAACATACCATTTTGGTCAATAATAAAGCTGAAATCTTGTTTTGCACCTTTTTCTTGTAAGGTTGTCACCAGCAGTTGGCGCATACGCTGAATGCGCTCACGCATTGTGGTGAGCTCTTCAATCCACTCTTCTTTTAACTCTGGGTTAGATAAAATAGTGGTCACCACAGATGCACCATGTGCCGGTGGATTAGAGTAGTTTGCGCGAATAATCGCTTTGGCTTGGCTAAATGCTTTCTCAGCAGTATCGCTCTCTTTTGCGACAATAGTGCAAGCACCTACACGTTCATTATAAAGGCCAAAGTTTTTTGAATATGAGCTTGCAACAATCAGCTCAGGATTGCTTTCAGCAAATAGGCGTAAGCCTTGCGCGTCTTCTTCAAGGCCATTAGCAAAACCTTGGTAAGCAAAGTCAAATACTGGTAACCAACCTTTCTCTGCGGATAAGGCAGCCAATTGACGCCATTGCTCTAACGTTGGGTCAATACCACTTGGGTTATGGCAACATCCGTGGAACAGCACAACATCACCTGCTTGTGCATTTTGTAGGCTAGCTAGCATACCTTCAAAATCTAAACCGTGGCTTTCGGCATCATAATAATCATATTGGCAAATCTCTAAGCCAGCAGTCTGAAAAATATTATTATGGTTGGGCCAAGTCGGGTTACTTATCCATACACGTTTAGCATTAGTTTGCTGAGCAATAAAATCCGCTGCAATACGTAATGCCCCAGTACCACCCGGAGCTTGTGCTGTACGTGCACGTTTTTTTGTGATGATAGGGTGTTGTTCACCAAACAACAGTGCTTGAGTGACCGCACCAAACTCAGGAATACCGCCAATAGGAAGATAATTTTTAGTGGATTCGTTTTCTAATAAATATTTTTCTGCTTTTTTAACGGTGGTGAGTACAGGTGTTTTACCTGTTTCATCCTTATAAACACCAATCCCTAAGTTAATTTTGTTTTCACGAGTATCAGAACGGAAACTATCAGCTAAACCCAGAATAGGATCGGCTGGTGCAGCAATGATTTTCTCAAACATAGTGTAATTATTCCCTAAGCTCAAAACGAAGCCGAATTATGAGTAACAAGAGTAACGCTATAGAATCGGTTTGCCAACAGTTTGTAGAGAAATTAGCAAGAAGTTGTGAACTAAGTGAGAATAAATAGCAAAACAAGATGTAAATAAGTAAATCTTTCGTGATTACATTAACATGTAAATATAACCACTAAAAATAACCAATAGTTTAGTATAATAAACTGTTTATCTTGGTGTTAGAAAAGGGGGGAACAGAAAAGCGAGCAACATAAATAGGATAGGCAAATAAAAAAGCAACACCGAAGTGTTGCTTTTCACATCAATTAACTTGACTGTTTAATTACCTTAAAGGGTAATTAGAACTGATAAGTCAGACCTAAACCAACTACGTTGTCAGTTGCAACGCCGTAAGTTTTAGTGAAGTCATTGTCATCTAACAGGTTGATTTTATAATCAACAACTGCAGTCATGTTTTTGTTAAATTTGTAGAAAGAACCTACAGAGATATATTTAACTAAATCTTGGTCGTTACCTTGAGCAACACCTAAGTCTTTACCTTTAGATTGAACATAGGCTAAAGATGGTTTGATACCTAAATCAGCAAAATCATACTGTGCAGTTAACTCGATATTTTGAGTTTTGTTAGCAATATTATTTTTATTACCGAAATAGGTCATGTTACGGGTTTCACCGTACATTGCAGCTAAGTAAACATTGTTAGCTTCAAACTTACCACCAACGTTCCATGCTTCAGCGCGTTCACCTTTTGCTGAGCTGTAATGTTGTTGGCCAGAAGTACGAGCAGAGTTAGAGTAACCACCACCCAGTGTTACGCCCCAGCCTAAGTTATAAGCGGTAGAGAAACCGTAACCATCACCGTTAGCTTTTTTATCTACACTGTAGCCTACAACATTACCATTGTCATCAGTGATTTTTTCACCACGAGCATTGTTGGTGTTTTCGTTGTTTTTGCCTTGATATTGCAGAGCAAAGCTTAAGCCATCAACATAACCGAACATATCAGTGTTGCGGTAAGTTAATACGCCAGTAGCACGGCCAGTCATATAAACGTCAGTTTGTGACATTGAGTCACCGCCCCATAAAGGCAGAACGTCAGTCCATGCGTTGGTGTCATAAATTACACCGTAGTTACGACCGTAGTCTAAAGAACCGAAGTCAGCAAATTTCAGACCAGCAAAAGCCAGACGAGTTTTGTTGTTACCTTCGCTTCCTTCAGTATTATTAGTTTTAACTTCGTACTCGAAACGACCAAAACCAACTAAGTCTTTATTGATTTGAGTTTCGCCTTTGAAACCGATACGTGCACGAGATGCATCACCGTCTTCACCAGAATCTTTGTCAGCGAAGTAATGACGAACGTCAACTTTACCGTAGATATCTACTTTGTTGCCGTCTTTGTTGTACATTTCAGCTGCGTTTGCTGCACCAGCAAACATTAAAGCTGGGATTACCACTGCAAGAATATTGCGCTTCATCATTATTATTACCCTCATTGGTGTTATTCAGACACCTTTGCCACTGCCAGAAATAGTTTCTTAATTTTTATGGAACTATTTATGAGAGTTAAGTGTCGTCTGTGTCGGGTGACAGTGTTCCATTGGTAAAAAATTTTATCTACCCCGAATTTGCTACAAAATCGAAAAAAGTGTAACAAATTGTAACAATGTATTTCAAAGTGTGTATTTGGGGGAACTTTTCCATCAAATTGTAGCCATGCATAAAAAAAGCCAACCCTGAGGTTGGCTTCTGGTATAACTAAAGTTAGTACAATTAATCAGCAACACAAATGTTTTTTGTTGGCTACTAATTAATCAAACTATTAGAAATCGACATTTCTTGGTGTACGTGGGAATGGGATCACTTCACGAATATTTGTGACACCAGTCACATAAGCAACTAAGCGTTCAAAGCCGAGACCAAAACCAGAGTGTGGTACTGTGCCATAACGGCGTAAATCACGATACCACCAGTAGTCTTCTTTATTCATACCCATCTCAGCTAAACGTTTATCAAACATCTCTAAACGTTCTTCACGTTGAGAACCACCAATGATTTCACCGATACCTGGTGCTAACACATCCATTGCCGCAACTGTTTTACCGTCTTCATTCATACGCATATAGAATGCTTTGATATCTTTCGGGTAGTTCTTCACAACCACAGGGGCTTTAAAGTGTTTCTCAGCAAGATAGCGCTCATGCTCGGAGGAGAGGTCAACACCCCAATAAACTGGGTTTTCAAATTTCTGGCCGCAATTTTCTAACACAGTAATCGCATCTGTGTAGTCAATTTGTGCGAAATCAGAAGCGATAAAGTGCTCTAAACGTGTAATGGCTTCTTTATCAACGCGTTGAGCAAAAAACTCCATATCATCTCTGCGCTCAGCTAACACGGCAGAAAAGGCATATTTCAGCATTTTTTCTGCTAATCCGGCGATATCATTCAGATCAGCAAAAGCCACTTCAGGTTCAACCATCCAGAATTCAGCTAAGTGACGACTAGTATTTGAATTCTCAGCGCGGAAAGTTGGGCCGAAAGTATAGACTTTACTTAATGCAGAGGCATAAGTTTCGCCGTTTAATTGTCCTGATACGGTTAAGAAAGCTTCGCGACCAAAAAAGTCTTCGCTAAAATCAACTTCACCTTTATCAGTACGTGGCAGGTTGTTCATATCTAAGGTAGAGACACGGAACATTTCACCCGCACCTTCGGTATCCGCCGCCGTAATTAATGGCGTAGAAACCCAGAAAAAGCCTTGCTCATCGAAGAAACGATGTAGTGCTTGTGCCAAGGTATGGCGAACACGTGCAACAGCACCAATTAAGTTTGTGCGTGGACGAAGATGAGCAACTTCACGCAGATACTCAACGCTGTGACGTTTAGCGGCCATCGGATAAGTTTCCGGATCATCAACCATTCCTACTACCACAACTTTGGTCGCATGAATTTCAAAGTTCTGACCTTGACCCGGAGATTCAACAATTTTACCGGTGACTTCCACAGAGCAACCTGTGGTTAAGTGCAGCACTTCATCTTGATAATTCGGTAAATTATTATTAATGATGGCCTGTACTGGATTAAAGCAGGAACCGTCATAGACGGTAAGGAATGAGATACCAGCTTTTGAATCTCTTCTTGTACGTACCCAACCGCGAACGGTGACGTCTTCGCCAACCGCGATACGGCCTTGCAGTACGTCGACTACAGGCGCAACGATCATAAATAAATCTCTCTTCGTTTAATTAAAATAATTGTTTAGTAAATTCATTCTGCCCCTGTCGGACAGTTTTTCTATGTTACTTGCAATAGCGCAGGAAACAAGTAGGAAATTTCAGTTTAAAGAGGGAATCAGCAAGAGAAAAGCCTTTATAGAAAATATTTTGCTAAAAATAGGTAAAATCAGTCGAATAGTGGGGGTGATAGCAAAAAGAAAGGGCAATATTGGCCCTTTCTTTATAGATAGAATAGATAGAGTGAATAGATAGCGATTTAATCTTTATTAACAAGCTTGCCTAACAAGAGGAACATCAAAGGCTTTACGTAGCTTGTCGACAAACTCATCATCTTCACAAATGGTTTTACCTGGACTATCTGATAATTTAGCAACAGGTTTACCATTACACTCCACCAGCTTAATCACAATATTAAGAGGTGTAATATTCGGAATATTACAAGTCAATCTGGTGCCGATACCAAAAATTAAGCGGATACGCTTATGGAAATGCTTATAAAGTACTAAGGCTTTCTGAAAGTCGAGGCTATCAGAGAATACCAATACTTTACTCATCGGATCGATGCCGAGCTTTTCATAATGAGCAATGGCTTTTTCACCCCATTCAATCGGATCACCTGAGTCATGACGTAACCCTTGATAACGGCTGGCGAATGGCATATCAAAGTCACGTAAGAATGCATCCATAGTGATACAATCAGTGAGTGCAATACCGAGTTGATCTGGGTATTCATCTAGCCATGATTGCAATGCAGCCCGTTGACTATTGGCAAGCTCAGGACTAATTTGCTGATGTGCTTGGAACCATTCATGGGCTTGTGTGCCTACGGGGGCCAGTTGCATACGTTCAGCAAAATGATAGTTACTGGTGCCGATAAGATAAGGGAAATGATTTTTTAATTCATCGACAATGGCACGTTGCACATCATAAGAAAAGCGACGACGAGTACCAAAATCCATCAATTTGAAATCCGCTAAATCAATCTGTTGTTCAGCCGCATCACGATAGAAAATATCGATAAGTTTGCGTAATTGAATAACGGCGTCATCAGCGGTGATTTGTGGCGAACGAGCACGGTGGACAATTTCACTCACCAATGCTAACAAAGGAACTTCCCATAAAATAACTTCACGCCAAGGGCCAGTTATCTTAATTGTCAATTGATTGTCAGCAGTGGTCGCGATATGCACTTGCTCGGGTTTAAAGCGAAAATGTTTAAACCATTGCAGATAGTCATTTTTAAAGAAAGGCAGGCTTTGAAGATAGCCAAACTCTTCATTAGTTAATGACAAGTCTGCCATCATATCCACTTGATGGCGTAAGGTTGTTGCATATTCACCTAGACGTTCATCACTCCGGCAGCGGAATTCAGCAACGACAGGAATATCACTATAATGATGGTAAACCGCCTGTTGCATGTGGAGCTTGTATGCATCGGTATCCAACAGTGATGTAATAATCGGTGTAGCGTCTAAAATCATAGCGCGTCAAGCATCCTCACGGAGCGTTTTTATGTCAGCTAAATCGTTAAGGTTGGAGAGTATACCCGAATATGATGATAATGCGTCACTATTCGTTAATATTTCTCTGCGACATAAAAACAAGCTGTAAATCTCTATTGAGTTTACCACGTTAAACATAATTTGGGAGTATGTTAGCATCAATTAGCAAATAAATTAGTTACACATATTAATATCCCATTAACATTCTATTGACTTTTAATGTGCTCAATTGAATATTCGACTAGCTAAACCGTTTTTTGACGAGTAAGCTTTGGTTATATAACCGTAAAATAGTCGTGTTAACTAAAAGGCTTTTTTCTATGACACAACAAAGAATTGCTAAATATCGTAAAGATTACCGCGCCCCAGATTACACCATCACTGATTTGCATCTTGATTTTATCTTAGATAAAGAAAAAACACAGGTTACTGCTATTAGCCAATGCAAGCGCTTAGCGACAACGGCAACGTCGTTGGTGTTAGATGGGGAAGATTTAACATTAAAATCTATTTTTGTTAATGATGTTGCTTGGACACACTATAAAGAAGAAAACGGCAAACTCATCATTGACCAATTGCCTGAACAATTTACGTTAAAAATTGTTAATGAGATTAACCCATCAGCTAATACCGCGTTAGAAGGGTTATATGTTTCTGGCGATGCGCTATGTACACAGTGTGAAGCGGAAGGCTTCCGTCATATTACTTATTATTTAGATAGACCGGATGTTTTAGCGCGCTATACCACTACGATCACTGCAGATAAAAAACAGTATCCTTATCTATTATCTAATGGTAACCGTGTTGCACAAGGTGATCTTGAAGATGGTCGTCATTGGGTGACTTGGGAAGATCCGCATCCTAAACCAAGTTATCTCTTTGCATTAGTGGCGGGAGACTTTGATGTATTACGCGATACATTTAACACTAAAAGTGGTCGTGAAGTTGCTTTAGAGCTATTTGTCGATAAAGGTAATCTTGATCGTGCTGATTGGGCGATGACATCACTAAAAAATGCCATGAAATGGGATGAGTCACGCTTTAATTTAGAATACGATCTCGATATCTATATGATAGTCGCCGTTGATTTCTTTAATATGGGAGCAATGGAGAATAAAGGGCTTAATGTCTTTAACTCTAAATATGTTCTTGCTAAAAGCGAAACAGCAACAGACAAAGATTATTTAGGGATTGAATCTGTTATTGGCCATGAATATTTCCATAACTGGACAGGTAACCGTATTACTTGCCGTGACTGGTTCCAATTAAGCTTAAAAGAGGGACTAACGGTTTTCCGTGATCAAGAATTTAGCTCTGATTTAGGCTCTCGCTCAGTTAATCGTATCAATAACGTGCGTGTTATGCGTACAGCACAGTTTGCCGAAGATGCAAGCCCAATGGCTCATCCAATTCGTCCAGATAGTGTGATTGAAATGAATAACTTCTATACCTTAACGGTATATGAAAAAGGGGCGGAAGTGATCCGTATGATCCACACGCTACTCGGTGAAGAGAAATTCCAAGCGGGTATGCAGATGTATATTCATCGTCACGATGGTAGTGCAGCGACCTGTGATGATTTTGTACAAGCGATGGAAGATGCCTCGAATGTTGACCTGACTTTATTCCGTCGTTGGTATAGCCAATCAGGTACACCGGTATTGACTGTACGTGATAGCTATGACGCACAAAAACAGCAATATACATTAACTGTTAGCCAAATGACGCCACCAACGGCAGATCAGGCGGAAAAACAAGTTCTACATATTCCGTTAGATATTGAATTATATAATCAACAAGGGGAGGTTATCCCTTTACGCTCACAAGGTCAGCCGGTTTCTAATGTATTAAATGTGGTGAGAGAAGAGCAGCAGTTTATTTTTGATGATGTCGCTCAACAGCCAATTCCTTCATTATTGCGAGAATTCTCTGCGCCAGTAAAACTTGATTATCCTTTTACGGATGAGCAACTCTCATTCTTAATGAAACATGCACGTAATGCTTTTTCTCGTTGGGATGCGGCGCAATCTTTATTAGGGCGTTATATTAAAGAAAACGTTTCGCGTGTTCAAAAAGGGCAGCCATTAATTTTACCTGAAATGGTGATTGATGCTTTCCGTGCTGTATTGCTTGATAAAGATATCGATCCTGCCTTGGCGGCACTTATTCTGACATTACCTACCGATGTTGAAGCGGGTGAAGCTTTTGCTATTATCGATCCTATTGCTATTCATCAGGCCTTAGGTTTTATTCGTAAAACTTTAGCCACTGAAATGGCTGATGAGTTCTCTGCGGTTTATCACTCAATGCATATCGGTGCTTACCGTGTCGATCATGGTGATATTGCTAAACGTGATTTACGCAATGTCTGCTTGGGTTATTTAGCCGTTGAAAACCAGCAAACGGGTAATCAATTGGTTGAAGCGCAATATCACAATAGCGACAATATGACCGATGCACTCGCGGCCTTAAATGCTGCAGTAATGGCACAATTACCTTGTAAAGAGGCACTATTACAAGAGTTTGATGATAAATGGCATCAAGATGGCTTGGTAATGGATAAGTGGTTTAGCTTACAAGCAATGAGTCCGGCAACTGATGTATTACAAACAGTACGCAGTTTGCTATCACATCGCTCTTTTACTTTAGCTAACCCAAATCGTACTCGTGCTTTAATCGGTGCGTTTGTGAATAATAACCCTGTGGCTTTCCATGCAGAAGATGGCTCAGGTTATTTATTATTGACAGAAATTCTGACTGACTTAAATAGCCGAAATCCACAGGTTGCATCTCGTCTTATTGAGCCGTTTATTCGTTTGAAACGCTATGATGCTAATCGCCAAGAGAAAATGCGTGCCGAGTTATTAAAGCTAAAAGCCCTTGATAACTTATCAGGTGATTTATATGAGAAAATCACTAAAGCATTAGCAGATTAACACTATATCGCTATCACTAAGTAAGTGATAAGAAGGTATTAAGTTAGCATGATAATTAGATCCCCAGCATATTCTGGGGATTTTTTATGGTAAGTATTTCATACAAAAAATTATAATGGTTTAATAATATGTATTGAATAAAAGCTAAGGGGTTATGACTATTATTCAAATAATTTTTGGCGTTCTTTTTCTAATTGTAAAATTAATTCTTTTTCGCTTGGTAATTCAAGCATATATTTTGAAGCGAATAGCTGTTTACTTTCATTTAGAATGGAGTATTTGGCTACTGTGTGATTTTTTTCAGTGCAAAGAATTAGTCCTATGGTTGGATTATCATCATGACGGCGTTTTTTCTCTTCATACATGCGGACATACATATCCATTTGCCCAACATCTTGATGGGTGAGTTTATGCATTTTTAAGTCTATTAACAAAAAGCATTTTAAGTGAAAGTTATAAAAAACTAAATCAATATAGAAATCACCATCATTAGTACTAATACGTTGTTGTCGTTCGACAAAAGCAAACCCTTTTCCTAATTCGAGTAAGAATTCTTTTAGGTTTTCTATTAAAGTTTGTTCTAGTTTATTTTCTTGCAGGATACTACTAGGTAGTCCTAGAAAATCAAAAATATAGGGATCACGTAAATAATCTTTGACTGAAGTTGCGAGTTCAGTAGTTTTTTGTTTTCCTTCAGCTAATACAGGATAAATACTTTGCTGTTTCCCCTGTGTTGAAAGTAATCGTTCATAATATAATGTGCTAATTTGTCTTTCTAATGCACGGGCGGACCAAGATTGTGTAATTGCTTCATCTATATACCATTGACGGGCGAGTTCATTCTTTAGTTTTAGTAGCGTTCTATAATGAGTCCAACTTAATTCGTGACGCACTGCGTCACGAATTGGAAATGTGAGATAAAATTTCCTCATATATCGAAGATTTGAGGTATCAAATCCTTTACCAAATTCTTTTGTTAATTCAGCTGATAAAGTTTGTAAAACTCTTTTTCCAAATTTTGCTCGATTATCTCCATGTTGTTCATCTTCAACAATTAAACGACCGATTTCCCAATATGTTTGTACCATTATGCTGTTTACTGCTTGTACTGTGTTTTTTCTACCTTGTATCAAGAGGTTTCGAATATTCGTAAGTAAAGGGGTGTGCGTGTTAATGGTTTTTTTATCGTTCATAAAGTAGTTTCCATTTTTGAGTATAAAAGACTCTTTTACTCAATTTACTATCCAAGTTTAGCGCTACTGAATTGCTAGGATTTAACTAGTGTTATATTGCTCAATAATTGTAGAAAACTTTATTTATTGATAAATATGAAAAAAATCTTAAATATTGATTTTTTTAAGTTTTTTGAGATGTTACATCATCTTAATGAAAGGAGAATTGTACGAGGGACATCATAAACTGGGGATTTTTTATGGTGAATTGTGCAATTGAAACGTTTACTTTTCGTGCTTTTATCTATATGATGCTCGACGCTTAAATCGTCGTAGACATATCATTCCTAATACCCGATATTCTCAATGGAGATCGTATGTATTATTCCTTAGTAAGGAAGGCATTGTTTCGGCTAGATCCTGAACGTGCCCATGATTTTACCTTTCGTCAGTTAAAACGCTTATCTCATTCCCCATTTCAATTTCTTATTCAACAATCACTTCCTGCCAAACCCGTTTCTTGTATGGGACTTTCATTTAAAAATCCTCTCGGTCTTGCCGCCGGCCTTGATAAAAATGGTGATTGCATTGATGCATTAGGGGCAATGGGGTTTGGCTTTATTGAAGTGGGTACTGTTACACCACGAGCACAAGTAGGTAATGACAAACCGCGTCTCTTTCGCTTAGTAGAAGCTGAAGGCTTAATTAATCGAATGGGGTTTAATAATTTAGGGGTTGATAACCTAATAGAGAATGTAAAACAATCTCAATATGGTGGTGTGCTGGGTATTAATATCGGTAAAAATAAAGATACCCCCGTAGAGCAAGGAAAAGATGATTACTTAATCTGTATGGAAAAAGTTTACCCTTATGCAGGTTATATTGCGATTAACATCTCTTCACCTAATACCCCCGGCTTACGGACACTCCAATATGGTGAAGCATTAGACGATTTATTATCTGCGATTAAAAATAAACAACTTGAGTTACAAGGGAAATATCAAAAATATGTGCCTGTGGCCGTTAAAATTGCCCCTGATCTTACTCATGAAGAATTAATCCAAGTTGCAGATAGCTTAGTGCGTCACCATATTGATGGCGTAATTGCGACCAATACAACATTAGACAAATCATTAGTGAGTGGATTAGATCACTGCAATGAAGCTGGTGGATTAAGCGGTCGTCCGGTTCAATCAAAAAGTACACAAATCATTCGACAACTAAATGAAGAGTTAAAAGGCGCTTTACCTATTATTGGAGTAGGGGGGATTGATTCATTGACTGCTGCACGCGAAAAAATGGATGCAGGTGCTTCTTTAATACAAGTCTATTCAGGATTCATTTATCATGGTCCTGCACTTATAAAATCTATAATTAATCATATTTAATTACATTCAATAATCAGTTAAGGGCTTTTCTTCTGCCCTTAACTCGTTTATATTGCCTCTAGTTGATTATTTTTTATTAAATGGCAGTGATTGTGCTTAATTAATAAAAAAATGAACCCTGTTTTTGTTAGGTGGTATTAAATATTTTATTTAGGTTATTTAATATTGAGTATCAGAGAAAAAAGCAGGTAATAAATCGAAGGGGGAATAATTAGTGATAATAAAACCCGATGATCGCTGGCGTTGGTATTTTGATGACGAGCAACAAAAGTTGATGCTCGATTTAGCTAATGGAATGATTTTTCGTAGTCGTTTTCCAAGTAAAATGCTAAGTGCAACTGCTCATCAATCATCACCTTTTACTGTTGATGATGCTGCTCTTTATTATGGATATGATGAGCAAATCCGCCAGATTGATATGCCTTCTGAGTCGCGAGCAGAATTAGCGTTAAACGCATTAATAGCCCATCGTTTTTTAAAGCCATTAATGCCTAAGAGCTGGTATTTTGAAGTGAGTCATTCATCAACCTGCCCTTATTTAGCTCAAGTGGTGGAAACCGCATTGAAAGATAGCAATGAAAAAGTGCTTTTTTTAGTGGCGGAAGTGGGAGAGCAAGCCTGTTTATGCTTATTAGCCCAGCCTCAGTTAGCATTATTTGATAGAACACTAACGTTTTGTGATCCACTAAAAATCATGAATGATCGGTTAAGTGAATATCATAAACAGTCTGAGCCAAGATCGTTTTTGTACGAAAAAGTCATCTAATAAAAGAGTAAAAAGGACTTACTCTTTTATTTTCACTTATTGTTTATAATATGCTAAAAACAATTGGCCTTAAACAACACTTCCTAAAATCAAATCTGCATTATTCTCTTTTTGCAACAAATTTATAAAAGTAAATAAAGTGAGTTTATAGTTAATTTAAAATTGAGTTATTGATGAGATAATTCTTAATCAGCAGAGCAGATCATGCAAAATAAAAAGAAGATAAGGACAGTTTACCTTCTTTTTATTTGTGATAAAGATAAGCGTTATTTTTTATTAAGTGAAAGTTTTACATTGCCTTTAGGAACACAACTACATGCGAGTATTCTGCCAGAACGTTTTATGGCACCTGCTTTTAATGCATTGACATCACCTTCATCTAATTGAATAACACAAGAGCCACAAATCCCCGCACGACAACTATAGGGAATAGCATAACCGTGATTTTCCAGTTGCTCTAACAACACCTCTTGATTATTCCCAGCAAAGCTGATGCCATTAAATTCAATAGTGACAGCTTGTTTTGGCTCTTGAGCGGAGGCTGCTGTAACCGCATTGTCAGTTGCTGGTTCGGTTGTTTGCTCTGTTGTTTGTAAATAAGATTTCGCTTCTTTATAAGCTAATATTTCAACTTTATCCCCAACACGAATAATACCTGATTGGCGAATGATAATATTTTGACCAAAATCCACATCGCCTTTTTCATCTGTACGGAATGTTTGCAGTGTTGCTAACGGTTCTGTGGTAGGATGCTTAATGCCTTTATCGATACTGATAGTGGTCATAATACAGCGACTGCAAGGCTTGACTAAGTCCATGACGACAGAGCCAATACGGATTGTTTGCCAGCTATCTTCTGCAAAAGGTTTTGCACCTGTGATGATGATATTACCGCGAAATTGCTCAATATTGATTGAAGCTGGGCAACGCTGTTGCAGAGACTGAAATGAGGCTTCATTAATCAATAGATAAGGGTAACCGTCAGCGAACGAAACCGCGGTTTCAGGAGATTTTTTTACTCGACGTGTTGATTTTTCACCCGTCCAGCGAAGTTGTACATCCATGCCTAAATAGCGGCTGAACCATTGATTTATTTCATCTGGGGCAACATAAGCGGTAAAATGATTTCCCCACACTTCAGTTGGTTGTAATGAAGATTGAAAATCCTGATAAGTAATGGCAATTCCTTCACCATCGGGTGCTTGAATATAAATACCATTTGTCATTACAGTGGGAATAAAACACAGCAACAAAGGGTATTTACGTGCGGTGATAAATGTCCCCTCAGGGGTCGTTATCATAAAATCACGATCAAACGTGAAGCCGCTTTCACGGGCAAAGGCTTGAGAAAGACGAGTCCCTTTCATTGATTTTACAGGGTGTATATAAAGGCGTGATACGTTGATCATCAGTGCTCCCAAAAAGGTTTTATTATTTTTTTATCGTCAGTAACTTTATGACAACGTAATACAATTAGCTATAATGCCCAACAATTTTATTTTAGGTGGTAACAATATTATGCGCTCTCTGTTTGCCAGCACAGGCCGAGGTCTGGAAGAATTATTAAAAACTGAACTTGAACACCTTGGTGCCCAGTCTTGCCAGATTACGCAAGGTGGTGTCTATTTCCGTGCTGATGATAAAACCATGTATCAGTCTTTGCTCTGGAGCCGTTTAGCTTCTCGCATCATGCTTCCGCTAAATGAATTTAATGTCTACAGTGATCTAGATTTATACCTTGGTGTGCAAGCAATTGATTGGAGCGAAGTATTTACAGTTAATCATACTTTTGCTATTCACTTTAATGGCACTAATGATGTGATCCGTAATAGCCAATATGGTGCATTAAAAGCGAAAGATGCTATCGTCGATTCATTCCAACGTAAAATAGGGCAACGACCGGATGTTGCTAAGCAATCACCGGATATTCGTTTAACTATACATCTACATAAAGAAAAAGCGTCATTATCTTTAGATCTCAGTGGCGATGGATTACATCAACGTGGTTATCGTGACTTAACAGGGCAAGCACCGCTAAAAGAGAATCTAGCCGCAGCGATTATTATGCGTTCAGGTTGGAAAACCGATACACCATTAATTGATCCTATGTGTGGCTCAGGTACTTTACTTATTGAAGCGGCAATGATGGCGACGGATTGTGCCCCCGCTTTAAATCGAGTCCATTGGGGTTTTCGTCATTGGTTAGGACATAATGAAGCGCTATGGAAAGAAGTCACTCATGAAGCATTTGCCCGCTTCCGTGAAGGTAAAAAGAATACTCAAGCGCGTTTTTATGGTTTCGATGTGGATAAACGTGTATTAGATATGGCAAGAGCCAACGCACGTCGTGCGGATGTGGCCGATTTAATTACTTTTACCCAAGGTGATGCAGCAAAACTGACTAATCCAGTATCCACGGGTGTTAAAGGGACGATTATTAGTAACCCGCCTTATGGTGAACGTTTAGAAAGTGAACCCGCACTCATTGCCTTGCATAGCCAGTTAGGACGAGCGGTAAAAGCCCATTTCCCAGGATGGCGATTATCACTTTTTAGTGCTTCTCCTGAATTGTTAAGCTGTATTCAGTTACGTGCTGAGCGTGAATTTAAAGCTAAAAATGGCCCGTTAGATTGTGTACAAAAAAACTATTTATTATCAGAAACACCTTCGACGATTAATACACGACTGGCGGAAGATTTTGCTAACCGTTTACGTAAAAATGAGAAAAAACTCGCAAAATGGGCAAAACAACAGCAAATTGAGTGTTATCGCTTATATGATGCTGATTTACCAGAATATAATGTTGCGGTAGATCGCTATGGCGAAAAAGTGGTGATCCAAGAGTATGCACCTCCAAAAACCATTAATGAACATAAAGCACGCCAGCGTTTATTTGATGTGATTAGTGCCACCATGGAGGTTTTAGCATTACGCTCTGATCAACTAATTTTAAAAACTCGTCAACGCCAAAAAGGTAAACAACAATATGAAAAAATGGCAGAGAAGGGGGATTTCTTTTTAGTTGATGAGTTTGGTGCCAAATTCTGGGTGAATTTAACCGACTACCTCGATACTGGACTGTTTTTAGATCACCGCATTGCACGCAAAATGTTAGGTGAAATGAGCAAAGGAAAAGACTTTTTAAATCTCTTTGCTTATACCGGTAGCGCGTCAGTCCATGCTGGGTTGGGGGGAGCTAAAAGTACCACAACAGTAGATATGTCACGGACTTATCTTGAATGGGCTGAGAAAAACTTTCAAGCAAATGGATTATCAGGTAGACAACATCGTTTAATGCAGGCGGATTGCTTACAGTGGCTAAGCCAAAGTAATGAACAGTTTGATGTGATTTTTATCGATCCTCCGACGTTCTCTAATTCAAAACGCATGGAAAATACCTTTGATGTACAACGTGATCATATTGAATTAATGAAACATCTAAAGCGTTTATTAAGAAAAGGCGGAACAATTATGTTCTCAAATAATAAACGTGGTTTCAAAATGGATCATGAAGCATTAGCGAATATTGGGTTAACAGCAAAAGAGATAACACAAAAAACGTTATCGCAAGATTTTGCACGTAACCGCCAAATCCACAATTGCTGGCTATTAAATCATGCTGGTGAGGAATAATTTACAATGCCGTTAATTAGTTTGACTGGGGCTTATTTAGCGTTTAGTGATGCCCCTTTATTAGATAATACAGACTTGTTTATTGATGAAAATGAACGCGTTTGTTTAGTCGGTCGCAATGGTGCCGGAAAATCGACCCTATTAAGAGTGTTAGCCAAAGAGCAGCCCTTAGATGATGGGCAAGTGGTGTATGAACAAGATCTGGTGACTGCACGTTTACAACAAGATCCCCCCAGAGATATCGAAGGCACTATTTTTGATTTTGTCGCGCAAGGCGTTGCAGAAGATGCGCAATATATTACCGAATATCATCGTGTTTCAAAGGTAATAGAAACGGACCCTTCTGAAAAAAATCTTAATCGATTAGCTCAGTTACAAGAAGTGCTCGATAACCGTAATCTCTGGTTATTAGATAGCCGTATTGCTGAAGTACTGGAAAAATTAGGGTTAAATGGCGAAGCTGAGCTTTCCTCACTTTCTGGAGGATGGTTAAGAAAAGCCGCATTAGGGCGCGCATTAGTAAGCGCACCGAAAGTGCTCTTTTTGGATGAACCCACCAACCATCTAGATATAGAAACTATCTTATGGTTAGAGAAATTTTTAAAGGATTTCCAAGGTAGCATTGTCTTTATTTCCCATGACCGATCATTTATTCGTAATATGGCAACCCGCATTATTGATTTAGATCGCGGAAAACTATCCTCATGGCCGGGAAATTACGATAAATATCTGGAAAGTAAAGAAGAAGCATTGCGTGTTGAAGAGCAACAAAATGCTGAGTTTGACCGGAAATTAGCGCAAGAAGAAGCATGGATACGTCAAGGGATCAAAGCTCGCCGGACTCGTAATGAAGGTCGTGTACGGGCATTAAAAGCATTGCGAGTTGAACGAAGTGAACGTCGCGAAGTATTAGGCAGTGCTCGTATGCAGGTCGAAGAAGCAACGCGCTCAGGTAAAATTGTGTTTGAATTAGAAGATGTTAATTATAGCATCGGTACGCGTAGGCTCGTTCGGGACTTCTCTGCAAAAGTACAACGAGGAGATAAAATTGCCTTAGTTGGCCCTAATGGTTGTGGTAAAACCACACTACTCAAATTGATGTTAGGGGATTTAAAAGCAGATAGTGGTCGTATTCATTGCGGCACTAAATTAGAAGTTGCTTATTTTGATCAACATCGTGCCACACTTGATCCTGATAAAACAGTGATGGATAACCTTGCTGAAGGTAAGCAAGAGGTGATGGTAAATGGTCGTCCTCGTCATGTTTTAGGTTATTTGCAAGATTTCTTATTTCCACCAAAACGTGCCATGACACCTGTTAGAGCACTTTCGGGGGGCGAAAGAAATCGTCTATTGCTTGCTCGTTTGTTCTTAAAACCAAGCAATTTACTTATTCTTGATGAACCAACTAATGATCTTGATGTTGAAACATTAGAACTATTAGAAGAGCTGGTGGATGCTTATCAAGGCACTGTGTTGTTGGTTAGCCATGATCGTGAATTTGTTGATAATAGTGTTACGGAGTGTTGGATCTTTGAAGGTGATGGCGTAATCAATAGCTATGTTGGTGGCTATTATGATGCGCAGCAGCAGCGGGCACAGTCTGTTTCTCTTAAAAATGAAGCGAATAAGTCACGTAATGCACCAGAAAAAACTGAAAAAGAGACTAAACCAAAACAGAACGCCAAAAAGGCTACACGAAGTAACAATAAGTTAAGCTATCATTTGATCCGCGAGCTTGAACAACTGCCCGCTAAACTGGAACGTTTAGAAGAGGAATTAGGTTGTTTACAAGAAGAAGTGGCTGCAGCTGATTTCTTTACACGTCCTCATGAAGAGACAGAAAAAGTGCTAAAAGCATTAGCTGATAAGGAAAATGAACTTGAAACAGCTTTTGATAGATGGCAAGAGTTGGAGATGATGCAAAACGGTGAATAACGTATGCCAACTCATAACGGGGCATAATGCCCCGTTTTAGTCTCCATACTTATTGTTGTTTATTGATTATCAAATAAATGAGAGGTGCCGTTGTGTGTTCGGGTCAACATTCTTGTCATGAAGAACAACATGAGCAAATATTGTGCCCTCAGTGCGATCTGGTAGTGAGTGTTCCTGAATTAGCCCAAGGAACCAAGGCGACCTGTCCACGTTGTCACACTTTGCTAACAGCACGTTGGCGACAACCTTTTTATCAGCCTGTAGCCTTGGCGATTAGTGCATTATTTATGTTGTTAATGGCTTGCCAATTTACTTTTGTCAGTATGGAAGTGGCAGGAATTACCAATAACATTACTTTAATGCAGATCCCAAATGTGATGTTTAGCGAAAATTATGTTGAGTTAGGCGCTTTCTTTTTACTCTTTGTACAAGTGGTTCCTGCTTTCTGCATGATAGCGATTTTACTGCTTTGTACACCCATTAAGCTGCCAAGAAAATTACAAATTTGGCTATCACGAATTCTTTTCCAATTAAAATCGTGGTGTATGGCAGAGATTTTTTTAGCCGGTATTTTAGTCAGTTTTGTCAAGTTAATGGCGTATGGTGATATCGGCTTAGGGTTAAGCTTCCTACCTTATGTACTTTACTGCTTATTACAAATTCGTGCATTTCAATGTTTAGATCGCCATACATTATGGGAAAAACTAGAATCGCGACCCGCTTATCCTAAAATTGAATCAGGTAAAACAGGTTTAAAGCAAGGAGTAAGATTATGTCGTTCTTGCACTGCTATTTTACCGGCTGATCAATATGAATGTAGTCGTTGTGAAGTAAAAGGGTATGCGAGAAAACCTCATAGTTTGCAATGGACGCTCTCTTTCTTAATTACTTCTTTAATTCTTTATATTCCGGCTAACCTATTGCCAATTATGGTGACGGAATCGCTGGGTAATAATCTTTACTCAACCATAATGGCTGGGGTTATCTTACTTTGGGAAGATGGCTCATATCCTGTGGCAATGGTTATTTTTATTGCCAGTATTATGGTACCCAGTTTAAAAATGGTGGCTATCGGTTGGCTATGTTGGGATGCACATAAAGCCAAAGGAAAACGTGATCCGGCGAGAATGCACTTTCTCTATGAAGTGGTTGAATATGTAGGGCGTTGGTCAATGATTGACGTTTTTGTTATCGCTGTTTTAGCTTCATTAGTCAGAATGGGACGTCTGATGAGTATCTATCCCGATTTTGGTGTAGTGCTATTTGCATTGGTTGTTGTATTAACGATGTTCTCTGCAATGATGTTTGATCCTCGGTTAACATGGGATAAATGTACTGCCGATGATGATAAACCCATGATTAAGGAGCCTAAGGGTGACTGAAAAGAACGATACTGCTTTAACACAAGCAAAAATTAATAAACTGAAAAGCTGGTCTCCAGTTTGGATAATACCTCTTGTTACGTTATTGATAGGAGCTTGGATACTTTATTATCATTTCAGTCATCAAGGTCCTGAAGTCACATTAATAACCTATAATGCTGATGGTATTGAAGCAGGTAAAACTAAAATAAAGAGCCGTAGTGTTGATATTGGCTTAGTCGAAAGTGTGACATTAGATAGTAATTTTAGTCGAGTGATCATCAAAGCTCGTCTCGATAATGAAATGAAAGAGCTACTGCGTGCTGATACCGCTTTTTGGGTGGTTAAACCACAAGTGGGAAAAGAAGGTGTCACTGGTTTAGGTACTCTACTCTCAGGTGCTTATATTGAGCTACAACCCGGTTTAACAGGCAAAGAGCAGGATGAATTTAATTTATTGGACTCTCCACCACTGGCCTCTCCGGATGCAAAGGGGATACGCATTAATTTAGTCAGTGAAAGAGCAGGCCAGCTTAATGCAGGTGATCCGGTATTATTTAGGGGTTATCAAGTCGGCTCGGTTGAGACGAGTGAATTTAATATTGAAAGCCGAGATATGCACTACCAGCTTTTTATCAAAGCACCTTATGACAAAATGGTCACGTCGAATGTTCGTTTCTGGAAAGATTCAGGCATTGCATTTGATATGTCATCATCAGGGGTTCGTGTTGAAATGGCTTCGCTTTCCACGCTGTTTAGCGGTGGGGTGAGTTTTGATGTGCCTACGGGGTGGTTACCTGGTGAAGCTATAGCCCCTAAAACAGAATTTAAACTTTATGATAACGAAAAGAGTATTCAAAATTCGTTATATACCGATTACCGTAGCTATATTATGTTTTTCTCTGATTCTATAAGAGGATTACAAGCCGGAGCGCCAGTTGAGTTCCGTGGTATTAGAATGGGTACGGTTGTTCAAGTACCCTATTACACCCAAGAAATGCAACAATCGTTAGATAAAGATTTCCGTATTCCTGTGCTTATCCATGTTGAGCCGGAACGTTTTGCGAATGATGTAGGTGAAAGTTTTGATTTCGTAAAAGAGCTTTCTTCTGCTGCTAAAAATGGATTAAGAGCATCGTTAAAATCAGGCAATCTATTAACAGGTGCGCTGTATATTGATCTGGACTTTTATCAAGATGTTGAACCTTGGAAAGGGCCACAAACTGTTGCAGGATTACCACAAATACCCACAGTCAGTTCTGGTTTAACGCAAATTCAGCAAAAAGTGATGACTTCATTGGATAAGATCAACAATCTTCCTGTTGAGCCAATGTTGAAAGAGATGACTGCGACATTAACCGAAAGTCAAAAAGCGGTTGCTGAAGCGAAGGAAACTCTGAAATCATTAAATGCTATGATTGGTAGTGATGACTTCCAAAAACTGCCTAATGATATTCAACAGTCATTAAAAGAGATCAATCGCAGTATGCAAGGTTTCCAACCTGGCTCACCGGCATACAGTAAAATGGTTGATAATATGCAACGCTTAGATCAAGTGCTCAGAGAGATGCAACCGCTATTGAAGACCTTAAACAATAAGAGCAACGCATTAATTTTTGAAGCACAACAAGGTAAAGATCCTGAACCAAAGAGGGCTGAAAAATAATGAAATATATTATTGGGATCGCGGTATTGATGCTGACGGCTTGTTCAAGTGTGCCTGATAAAGCTTATTATCAATTACCTGATGTTTATCAAGGTGCAAATAATAAGGTTGTTACAACCACTGAGAGCGCAAAGCAAGATCAGATTTGGGTTCAGCCTATCCGTTTATCTGATATGTTAGTTAACACGGGCATTGTCTATCAAACCAGTGATATCAATTATACCGTTGCTAACCAACATTTGTGGATAAACCCGCTTGATCAACAGCTACAGCAAAATCTGGTTGTGGGATTAGCAAAAGAATTCCCTAATCGAGTGGTCTCGACACAACCTATTGAAGATAAACTTGCTAAATTGACTGTCAATGTTAATTATTTTCAAGGTCGATATGACGGCAAAGTGATTATTGCTGGTGATTGGATCTACACTCAAGGCAATAAAGTGATTAGTCAGCCTTTTTCTGTCGCGTTAACACAAACGGAAGATGGCTATCCGGCTCTGGTACGTACGCTAGGGGAAGGATGGCAGAATGTCGTCGCTGAGATCGCAAAAACAATTAAATCACAATATTAATTGTTTTATACAGTAATATAGGAATAACCAATGCCTGACTAAAATCAGGTGTTGGTTTTTTATTCGAGATAACGAGAGAAAAATCTCATGCTGGAATTGATAAAAAAGAAATACCCTACAGCGATTTGTTGGTCTTTCGGGGATAATCCGCAGCTTGCTGATGAACTTGCACAACTTGTCGTTGAAAGAAAAAAAACAGCAACATGTAGCTCATTAAGTGGTTTTTTTAGTGATCCAGTCACGCCAACAATTGGTGGTTACAATATTATTTTAAATAGCCATGGGGTTCCTATTTGTGTTATCAGAACACGCTCTTTAACATTGGTACGTTTTTCTGAAGTCACAGAACAGTTAGCGCGTAAAGAAGGTGAGGGTGATCTAAGCTTGTCATATTGGCAACAAGGACATAAAGAATTCTTTATGCGAGAAGGCACCTACTCTCCAGATATGGAATTAATATTTGAAGAATTTGAGTTAATAGAGGTTTTTTAGTTAACAGGCTTCATATTTGTCGATAACTTAAGTTATATCATTAATGTTGCTATGGTTATTTGGCATAAATTTTATTTTTACTACTGTGAATAGTAGAAAATAGGCAATTCTAATAGGATTGTTATATTGACATAAATTGAAAAAAATCGATTATTTATTTTCAAGCTATTGTTTTTATTATTTAGGTCAGAAATCGGATCTTTAATATTATTTTTTTATAAAAATAAATAAAAATCAGCTTGTTATGATTTGCTTTATGTCTTTTATTAATAAATACAAATAGATATAAATTATTTAATTATATTAAATATAATTAATTGTAATCTAAGGTGATTTAAATAGGATCCAGCTTAGTATCACAAATATGACAATTATATTAATTTCTTTACTTGCTTAAATCCTCAATAAAGCGTATCAATTTATAGTGGTTGTATGAAAAACAATCATTATCTTTCCGCTTAAACTTAGAACGTGAGGGTCGTCTAAATATGAAAAGACAGAAACGAGATCGTTTAGCTAGAGCATTATCGAAAGGTTACCAAGCCGGTATGCAAGGTCGTTCAAAAGAGCAGTGTCCCTATTTTGCCATTGATGCACGTTCACATTGGCTAGGAGGTTGGCGACAGGCCATGGAAGATCGTCCTGGGCTTGCAAAATAAATAACCCGTCGAGGTGATACTGCGGACACATGTGTTATCGCAAATATTATCACCAAGATTTAATTGATAATCAAAAGAGGGTTATTTATGCATATTCCTATGAATAACTTGAACATAGGACAATTTGAATATAAATAACAACTGTGAATTGGAAATAAAAAGGTCTACCGCGGTAGGCCTTTTTATGTTGTAAAGTACGGTAGGGCGAAAACTTGCCAAGTACTCTTATCTGAGATACCACCATACCACCATAAAAGAAAAAGCCTAATCTCATCGAAGAGAATAGGCTCTTATCTATCTATGTGTAATATTGACTTAGAATGCTGAGGTATCTTTAAATAAGCCGACTTTTAAATCTTTGGCTTCATAAATCAGTTTACCATCAACATAAACTTCACCGTCAGCGATACCCATAATAAGCTTGCGATTGATAACACGTTTGAAATCAATTTTATAGGTGACTTTTTTGGCTGTTGGTAGAATTTGCCCAGTGAATTTCACTTCACCCACACCCAAAGCTCGGCCTTTACCTTCACCGCCTAACCAACCTAGGTAGAAACCTACCAGTTGCCACATTGCATCAAGCCCTAAACAACCCGGCATAACAGGATCATTGACAAAGTGGCAATCAAAAAACCATAAGTCTGGCTTGATATCGAATTCTGCTTCGATAAAGCCTTTATTATGGGAGCCGCCATCTTCAGTCATTTTAATGATGCGATCCATCATTAGCATATTACCTGAAGGCAGTGGTGGGCCATCTTGGCCAAATAATTCACCACGGCCTGAAGCAATGAGGTCTTCTTTAGAATAAGATTCGCGTTTATCAACCATTGTTTATATAGCCTTTATCAAGTGTAAGGTAACAGAATAGCTTACACTTGTACGCTGAACAACTCCGATCACTTGAAACAGAATTATCTGAATAAGCGCAGGAACCAAGGTAACTTAGGCCTATCCTGATTATTAGCTTGTGTTATTCGATCATGAATAACAGCTAACAAGTGTTCATTTGATTGTGGATTTTCACATTGTTCTTCGTAATAAGGCTGATGTGTTAGCAAAGTAATTGCTTCTGCAACATGGACAACCGGCCAAATATGGAACTTATTTTCTTTGACAGCTTGTATCACGCTATCGTTTAAAACAAGATGTCGCACGTTCGCCAGCGGTATAATAACCCCTTGTGATCCTGTTAATCCTCTTTGCTGACAGATATCAAAAAAGCCTTCAATTTTTTGATTAACACCACCAATAGGTTGTACCTGACCAAATTGATCTACGGCACCGGTTACGGCGATTTGTTGATCAATTGGGTGTTGTGACAATGTACTAATTAGCGCACATAATTCTGCTAGTGAGGCACTATCACCATCCACTTCACCGTAAGATTGTTCAAAAACGACGGAAGCACTAAAAGGTTGTGGCTGATCTAATCGTAATTCAGAATTTAAGTAGGCTTGCATAATCATCATGCCTTTTGCATGGATATTGCCACCTAATTCTGCTTTTCGTTCAATATCGACCAGTTCGCCATCACCAATATGAGCCACACAGGTAATACGAGTTGGCTCGCCAATTAGATCGGGATAACCGGGATAATCTAAGACAGAAAGACCGTTTATTTGGCCTACCATTTCACCTTCAGTGTGAATAGTGACTTGGCCTTGTAATATTTCATCACGGCTTCGTTCTAATAAGTAGCTATGTCGCCATAAACGATTTTCTTGCGCTTTTTTAAGCGCCTCAGCACCAAGATAAGCGTCATGATTAAAACGCATGGCATAACGCAATTGGCGTAATATGAATTCAAGATCGAGAGATAAGATAAGCTGATCTTCATGCTCTCTTGCGCCCTGAGTCAGTAATACTTGCCAAGCATCAGCAGATAATGAAGGCAGACGATATTTTTGGCAAAGTCCATTAACAAAACCACACCATTGGCTCAGGGCGGTTTCATCTTCTAAATACATATCGTATTCATATTCGCCATATAGTGCCGTACTGCTGATATTAGGCTCCATAAACTCAAGCTCTTCTAAGCTTAGGCGATCGCCCACTAAAATAACACGCAAGTGAAGGGGCATGGCTTCAATAGGCAAAGGAAGTGCTTGATGGTCATTCCACACTAACCATTCAAAGCGTTGCTCTTCAACCATCTTTTTCAGTCGGAACCACATTAAAGGTTGTGCTAAGAGCGTTTTAATGGATAAGACTAAAATACCACCATTGACTTTATGCAACAGTCCTGGGTTAACGAGGAGCTTATCTTTATGATAATAAAATGAACCAAAAAGTTGTTCTGGCTCTATCCATTGGCAACAAGCAATAGATTCTGATGATGAAAATGAGCCTTCTACATTTTCTTGCCAATAAATTTGGTTAGATTCAGCTTGATAGGCACCTACAACAGGATAAGTTTTTATCTCTGCTTGTTGTAATGTATCAGCGAGTGTTTCGAAATAAGCAGTAGAATCTTCTGCTTTTAACAGCATAAATTGGCCTGCTTCTGCATTATTTAGCCACTGTAAGCTTTCATACAAGCGAGGTTGAACCTCACGAAGTGAAGATGCAGGCAATTGCGATGCTGTTTGAAAGAAAGTCTGGTAGGAGGCGTAATCTGGGCGTAACGCCTGCCATTCTAATTCGTTGTTTTTCAAGGTTACCGTTTTTATTATTGAGTAGTGAACATGGAAGTTAACATAAAGCGTTAATAGCTGGTATCTATCCTGCAATAAGACAGCTATTGACAGTTATATTATGTCTATACTTTTGGCCGGGAATATACGTTGCCATTACTTTTGCTATAACCTATTAAATTGAATGTATTGTTTTATTATAGCGACGCACGATTCTATCACAACGTGGTTAGAAAACTATCCCTTCTGACATTTGTCGATGGTAGGTAACAAAAGCTACTTATCTTTTTTGGTGATAATTTAAGCAAAAATATTCGGTTTAAGGCAGTTTTTTGGCAAAATTATTGATATGCTAGTATATAGTTACGTTGTCACGGTGATTTGTATGAAATATCAACAGTTAGAAAATCTAGAATGTGGCTGGAAGTGGGCTTATTTGGTAAAAAAACATCGCGAAGGTGAATTAATCACCCGTTATGTTGAAAAGAGCGCCGCCGATGAAGTGGTTGAGCAACTATTAGGTCTTGAATCTCAACCATTAAAAGTGCTTGAATGGATCAATTTACATATGAACCCTGAGTTATCGAATAGAATGAAGCAAACTATTCGTGCTCGAAGAAAGCGTTATTTTAATGCTGAACATCAGCATACGCGTAAAAAATCTATCGATTTAACTTTTAAGGTTTGGCAACGCCTATCAGCACTATCTCAGCGCCGAGGTTTGACATTATCAGAAACGATTGTCCAGCTTATCGAAGATGCGGAGCGAAAAGAGCAATATGCACTAAAAGTACATAACCTAAAAGATGGCCTAATTGAGTTACTAGAACGAGACAAACAGAAAAAAGAGTAGATGACAATAGCGTTGTTTATTATCGAGAGATCATCAGTATAGCGTTAACTTAAGATGTATAGAGAATATCTCTGCTAATTATTTAAAGTCATCATCAAAAGAAAAACCCTGCCGAAGCAGGGTTTTTTTAGAATTCATTACAGTAGATGTCTCTACTATTTGAATTATTGACCAGGTTGAACAACAACTTCAGTTGTACCTTGGATTTCGATTTCTACACGACGGTCTGGCGCTAAGCAATCGATCAGAGCTGCACGAGCTTTGATGTTGTCACAAGTGTTGCCAGTTACTGGGTTTTCTTTACCACGACCTTCTGCAGAGATGCTGTTTGCAGGAATACCTTTAGATACCAGGTAATCAACTACAGATTGAGCACGTTTTTCTGACAGAGGCAGGTTGTAGTTTTGAGAACCGATACGGTCAGTGTAACCGATAACTACGACACGACCTTGAGTTGGGTCGATGTTAGCTAATTCATTGTACAGACCATTCAGTGCTTCTTGACCTTCAGCTTTCAGAGAAGATTTGTTGTAGTTGAACAGAACGTCTGAACGCAGAGTAAAGGTTTTGTTCTCAACAACTGGAGCTGGAGCAACTACTGGAGCTGGCTCAACAACTGGAGCTGGAGTTTCTTGGTTGAAACGGTAAGCAACACCAACACTCAGCATACCATTGTCTGGACGAGCGTTCAGAGTACCTTTATCACCGATGTTGTTGATCCACTGATACTCAAGACGAGTAGCAATGTTAGGAGTGATCGCGTATTCAGTACCTAATGCGAATACTGGAGAAACGCCAGTATCATTTTCAGAGAAACGTTTTTGAGTTCCTGCTGAAGTTGCATTAATAGTTGCAGTTGAATCTGCACGCCATACCATACCACCTAAACGTGTATAAACGTCTAAGTCATCCATTACTGGATAGCTTAATTTAGTGGTTAATTGGATACCTTGAGCTTTGAATGCACCGTTGTTGTATGAACCTTTATAAGCCATACGACCTAACCAGTCATAACCCAGTTCAAAACCTAAGTATTGGTTGTACTGATAACCAGCAAATGCACCAGCACCAATTTGGTCTTTGTGTGTGCTACCGTTACCGATATTCACGCCGTCCCAATTGTTACCAGTACTTTGATACTGAGACCAACCTAATTTACCACCGGTATACCAAGTATTGTCTTTTGGAGCTGCTTGCGCTGCAGTTGCGAAAGCTGCCACTGCCACTGCTAATGCGATAGCTGTCTTTTTCATTTTACGCCTCGTTATCATCCAAGTTAGGCATTTGGCTTTAAGCCTTATTATTTGCCCTTGGTTAAATTATTGTTAGGAATTCGATGCTTTCATCAAATGATGATCCCCAAAAACGGGATTTAAAGCATAACCTTAACGATATAAAGTCTACAATGAACTTAAAAAGTTACAAGTATCCCTTTAAAATTCGACTTAAAATTTTAAAAAGATCGGCCGTTATTCACAATAAGAATTATTCTATATTTTTGTTAAATTTCTTGTAACCATATGATTTAAGTTACAATTGATTATGACTTATCTTAAATGATAATGTTGCGTTATGAGTATTAGGAAAACTCTTAAATTTCACTAATGGTAGTGATTTGAATGAATTTTTATCGAGTTTAAATGTCGTTTAGAGGAATTATTGTTTTCTATTTGGATATGATTACTGTTTTGTTGTCGCATGATAAAACCTAACGCTTTACCGATGCTGGCAGCATATTCTAATCTTTTCATCTCTTCTGACGATATTTCTGGTAACCAACCCAATACTACACTGTAGTTTCCACTTAGTAGCGCTTTCTCCATTAATTCCACAGTATTAATTGAATCAACATGATTGAGTTGAATGATTTTATTCAGGGGTAAGCCGGTTTCTTTTAACCAACTACGATTTAATTTTTGTTGTGGACTTAACCACAGTAACCAACGTGATTCATGGCTATACTGTTTTAACAGAGGTAGTAAGATGTGGTTAATCATCAAGGGATTTTGGTAAAGCAGTTCACTTACCATGCCTTGTCTATTATCGGGCATTGTTGTTGTAATTGCATCGGAGGCCATAGAGAGAGGTAATACCTCAGTAGAGATCTCTTGGAAAAGGCCATTTTGTCTTGCCAAAGATGATGTTGAGAGTTTCATATTTACCTCGTTCAATATGTACTGTATGTATATACAGTATACCTGAGTTTCACTTAAATCAAGATCAATTTTTTGAAAGTTGCTCTCAAAATTTATGTAAATTCATTTTTTTGAGCGGGTAACTATTGGCAAAAAAAGGACATTTATTTATTGTCTTAACCATCAAGAATACAGTCATATATTTGAATTTTAAGATAAAAAATATTTTTTGTGGTTTGGAGAACTGATGTCAATTTTACCTGAGCAAAGGAAGGCTCATTTATTATCGCGCGTAGCGGAATATGGAAAGTTAAGTAAGAAGTCTCAATTCGGCGGTTATAGCTTAATGGTTGATGAGGTTATCTTTGCGATTACTGCTGATAATGAATTTTATTTAAAAGGGAGTGGTTTTGCTGAAACACTCTATAAAGCAAACAACATGGATGCATACGTCTATCTAAAAAAAGGTATCCCCATTACATTGCGCTATTATCGTATTACGCAAGCAATATGGCGTAATAGCGCTAAGCTCAATCAATATATCGATTTTGCATATCACTATAGTACTCAGGAGTTTTTAGGGCAGCAAAAGCAGCCTCGTCGTATCAAAGATTTACCCAATTTGGGCATAGCATTAGAGAAAAAGCTGAATCAAGTTGGGATTAACCGTATCGAGGAATTACGTACGATCGGTGCGAAGGCATGTTATTTAAAACTGATTGCGCAACCTAAGCAAGGAAATAGCGACTTATTGCTTGCGTTAGCAGGTGCTATTGTTGGCTGTCATCGGTCTGTGTTACCTAATCAATTAAAAATGGAATTGTTAAATTGGTATAAAGAGTTATCCGTTAAATCCTATTAAACTACAGTACTCGGACTTGAGTACATTAGAATGAACAGGAATAACGGAATAAGAGCAAACTTAAGCCAATAGAGTCTGTTATTTTCTCTAAGGTTCTAATAGAAATTAGAGAAAATAACTTTTTATCCATCAAGCTGTAGCTAATTTATCTTTATCGTTTTGCCATTCTGTTTGCTCAATTAGCTCAATGCAATTGACAATTTGTGGCAATAAATCCAGTAACAAGCGTATTTGCGTTAACACTAATTGAATACGGGCGTTATCTGAACTTGGTTGTGCATTAACACGTGCGATAAGTTGATCGTGAGATTGTATAAAATCATTATCTTGTGGTTTTTTACGTCTCAACGCTGAATCAATATAACAGACAGTATCATTAAGCAGGGTGAGTACCGCTTCATCTTCAATTTTGCAACGATGAACACCTAACGCTGAAATATAGCTCAGTAAAGTATGATTTAAACACAGTAACTTAAATGCTTCTTCTTGAGAGGTTTGAAAGCTTTTAGGCTCTGATGACATATTAGAAATTAAAGATGCTAACTCACCATCACTGCTATGTGCATTACGGCGTGCAATACGATAATTAACGCTATTATCTCTTCCTTGATAATACTGAATGAGGATCGCATCAAGATAGTAGCAGTTATTGGTCATGGTTTTTTGGATGAGCAATGGCAACTGACGGAACTTCCAATCCGGCCAAATAAAACTGACTGCGAACCAGGCAATGGCACATCCAATTAACGTATCAATGATCCGCGGTAGTGCGACATCATAGCCTTCACCTAATAAATTAAAACTCAATAAAACGAGTAGGGTAATAAACAAAGTGGCATGAGCGTATTGTACGGTTCGGAAAGCAAAAAAGAGCGTACCTGTCACAACAATAAGCACTAATTGACCTTCGATGGAAGGCACAAAATAGAGAATAGGGAAACCAATTAAAATACCAATAATAGTGCCACTGACCCGTAATGTTAATCGTCTACGTGTCGCATTATAGTTAGGCTGACAGACAAACAAACTGGTTAATAAAATCCAGTATCCTCGATGCAAATCAAAAAACTGGATGATCACATAACCTATACATAAGACAAGTGACATTCGTACCGCATGTCTAAATAGGGCTGATTTTGGTGTTAAGTGACCCTTTATTCTTAGCACGATATCTCGCCACCCAGTAAGCCCTTCATCAGATAACTGAGTTTCTTCTTTTTGGTCATGAGAGATTTGATATTGCTCTGTACTAATACTTTTTAATAAAGCATCGATGCCCTGTAAGTTTTGTAATAAATTATAGAGTGGCGCAATAATTTGTGGATCAGAAGTACTGTTTTTTACATTATTAAGTGCATTTTCTAAATGAGTGATTGCACGTTCAAAATGAGGATTATGTTGGTACTTTTTATGCCAAAGAATAGATTGAGCGACTTGTTCGCAGGCTCTTGCTTGCATTGACAGTAAGCGCTGAAAGCGGAAAAGGACATCACTGTGGCGTAATCTATCACTCAGTAATTGATATTGAATATGAGAAGAGCTGGCCCGTTCATGAATATCTTGAGCCACAAAGTAATAATGCAATGTGAAACGACTGCTACGCTGGCCCCTATCACCTTTTAAACGGCTTAGTAATGTTAGTTTAGTTTGGCTCATTGCCTCAATTAACTGATTATTAGCCAATGCCAAGTTATACAGTAATTGCTGTTGATCACCTTCAATATCGGGATCAAATAATGCGGCCTTGGCTTCTAGATAAGCGGAAAGCTGCTGATAATAACGCGTAAGGCTATCTTGAACGGGACGAATAGGGAAAAGTAGGTGACCAATTAAGGTAAGCAAATTATACCAAATTGCGCCTAAAAGGAGCCAAATAGGTTGTTCATGCCATTCTGGGAAAATCGGCATACCTAACATGGTATAAATAGCGATTAATAGCGCACCAAAGGCGATGGTAGCATAACGCTGACCCAAGGCGCCTAATAAAATAAACCCCCAAGTGGAGATAGCAAGACCACAAAAGAATAAAATAGGGTAAGGGTAGAGTAATCCGATAGATGTTGATGCTAATAAGAAACAACATAAGGTGATCACAAGGTTTCTTAAGCGGCCCACAAGCCTATCATCTAAGTCAGTTAATGCGGCTGCGACAACACCTAATGTAAGAGGTATAGTATATTTTGGTTCTTGTCCTAAAGCCCATGGAAATAAAGTCGTTCCCGTAAGTGCGATTATTATGCGAATATAATATAAAAAGTGGCTATTATAGATAAATCGGCGGGCGCCATTAAACAAATTGAACACAAAAAGCCCTTAAATAAACAAGATGGAGATAATTACCTCTTAGAATATAGGGTTTATTACAGATAAAAAAGAGTTTAACGACAGACTATTTGTTATTTATTGTAGGAATTACAGAATGGAACTGAAATCAACCCCAATGGGACAACGTTTAGCTCAGCATCCTTATAACAGGGTAAAATTGTTAAATGCGGGTATTGAGGTCAGTGGTGAAAAGCATCAATATTTAATTCCTTTTAATGAATTGATCGACATTTTTTGTAAAAAAGGCATTGTGTGGGGAGAGTTAGAGTTTTTACTGCCCGACAATAAAGTGGTTCGTTTGCATGGAACGGACTGGGAAGAAACGCAACAATTTTACCGCTATCTTTATCAAACTTGGCAAATATGGAGCCAAGAGATGAGTGAGATAACGGCGCAAGTACTTGAAAAGCAACTCTCTTCTATCCAAGATATAATTCAAAGCGATAAATGGATAAAACAAAACCAGTTAGCCGCTATTCAACAGTCTATCCAAGAAAGTTTTTCTGCTATTCCTCTTCCTCTGGAACGACTTGCTCAATTTGATAACTGTAAGGTGCATTATCAACGCTGTTTACAGTGGTTACAGCAAGGTAAGGCATTAATTGCGCAAGAAAATGAGCAATGGATCACCCGTATATTGACAGAGCATGCGGAGTTTTTTACTACCATTGAAACATCGCCTTTAAATGAATCGCAATGTAAAGCCGTTATCAACGGTGAAGATAATATATTGGTATTAGCGGGTGCTGGTAGTGGTAAAACGTCGGTACTAGTGGCAAGAGCAGGGTGGTTGTTACGTCGTAAACTAGCAACCTCTGAACAAATTCTACTATTGGCTTTTGGACGTAAAGCCGCTGAAGAGATGAACCAACGTTTATCTGAGCGCTTAAACGCTGATATTACGGCGAAAACCTTTCATGCATTGGCATTATTTATTATCCAACAGTCAACTAAAAAACAACCCAAGATCAGCGAATTAGAAATCAATAGTGAAAAGAGAAGAACACTATTGTTAACGCAGTGGCGTGAGCAGTGTCAGCAGAAAAAAGCACAAGCGAAAGGCTGGCGTGAGTGGTTATCTGAAGAGCTAGCATGGGAAATCCCTGATGGGGAGTTTTGGCATGATAAAAAATTAGAAAATCAAGTTGCCGTAAGATTAGAGCGGTGGATCAGTTTATTAAGAATGCAAGGTGGTAGCCAAAAAACAATGATTGATTCTGTGCCTGCAGAATATACGGATGCATTTAAAAAGTATTTAAAACTATTAGCACCACTGTTAAAGGCATGGAAAACCGCATTAAAAGAAGAGAATGCCATTGATTTTTCAGGGCTATTACATCAAGCCATTAATCTGATAGAAAAAGGGCGTTTCGTCAGTCCTTGGAAACATATTCTGGTGGATGAATTCCAAGATATTTCACCACTAAGAGCAGCACTATTAAATGCGTTAAAACAACAAAATACACAAACTTCATTATTTGCAGTTGGTGATGACTGGCAAGCTATTTATCGCTTTAGTGGGGCTGAATTATTACTAACAACAGCGTTTCATCAATCTTTTGGTGATGGTGCTGAGTGTGCATTAGATACCACTTATCGTTTTAATTCGACTATAGGTGACGTTGCCAATACATTTATTCAACAAAATCCTAATCAATTAGCTAAGCCTTTAAATAGCTTAACAAAAGGTAATAAAAAAGCCGTTGTATTATTGCCGGATGATCAATTAGAAAGTTTATTAAATAAAATGAGTGGTTATGTCAGTGACGATGAAACGATCCTTTTATTAGCGCGTTATCATTACTTACAACCTGATTTATTGAAAAAGGCGAAAACGCGCTGGCCCAAATTAAAATTACAGTTTATGACTTTTCATGCTTCAAAAGGTCAACAAGCTGATTATGTGATTATATTAGGTTTACAATCGGGTAAAGACGGATTTCCAGCTCCGGCAAGAGAGTCGATTATAGAAACCGCTTTATTACCCCCTGTTGAAGACTATCCTGATGCTGAAGAGCGCCGATTAATGTATGTGGCATTAACAAGAGCAAAAAAACAAGTATGGTTATTATTTAATAAACAACAACCATCTTGTTTTGTGTCAGAATTAAAATCTCAAGGTGTCCCTACGCAAAAAAAACCATAAGGCATTATTTTAAACGTTCTTTTAAATAACCTTCATAGTCGGGAATTTTAATTTTTGACTCTTGTGAAAAAAGAGGGGACGAAATAAGAAAATTAGCCGTCGCACGATTGGTTGCTACGGGAATATTCCAGACTGTTGCTAGGCGTAACAGCGCTTTCACATCTGGATCATGAGGAACGGCATTGAGTGGATCCCAAAAGAAAATAAGAATATCAATTTTCTTTTCTGCGATCATAGCACCAATTTGTTGATCACCTCCCATGGGGCCACTTAACATCTGAGTGACCTCTAATCCTGTATGGTGATTAACCAGATTTCCTGTTGTTCCTGTGGCAAATAACTTATGGTGAGAAAGCTGTTCACTGTTGTTTTTAACCCATTCAAGCAATGAGCTTTTACAGTGATCATGTGCAACTAACGCAATATTTTTTTCTGTGGCGAGTGTGCGGTCAATTTGTTCCATTTGCTACCTTTAAAAATAAATACAGTTATTATTCCAGTTGTCAACATACCTTTTTTTTATCTTACAAGCTATGAGCGGAACAAGATACTATGATGTATCATAAGATTTTCAATCTTCCTGCTGATAACGGAGCATATAAATGGTTGATTCAGAGATTTATGACATTCTAAGAAGTGTCAAAACAATTGCACTGGTTGGTGCAAGTCATAAAGAAGATCGCCCTAGTTATAAAGTCATGAAATTCTTATTAGAGCAAGGCTATGAGGTGATCCCCGTTAATCCGGGTATGGCAGGGGAAACAATATTAGGCCAGCAATGTTATGGTCATTTGCAAGATATTCCTGTGGCGATTGATATGGTAGATGTATTTCGTCAATCATCAGTAGCGCTCGAGATTGCCAAAGAAGCGATTAAAATTAATGCTAAAGTTTTATGGTTACAGATAGGTGTGATCAATGAAGAAGCAAAAGCATTAGCTGAACAATCGGGGTTGCGGGTGGTTATGGATCGCTGTCCTAAAAAAGAGATAGAAGCCCACGGATTGCCTTGGTAATAGGCAGAGTAAAATCGCCGAAATGTATTCGGCGATTATCATTAAGGTTAAGAATGGAAGAAAATTAGTTTCTTAATCGCGGGGCCTGTAATTGGTTGCGGATTGATTGTGACAACTCATCCATTGAGTCATTATCTAAATGCTCATCTGAGAGTTCATAAGTTATTTGAGCTTCAGCTAAATAGGTATGAACCGGTTGTCCTTCATCATCTTCCATGACAACATGATACCAAGGCGCTGATCGCAAGGTCATATTAGATGCAATATCATCCTCGTTAGGTTGATCAAGGGAATATTCAGCATCCACATCAACAACTACACCTAAATAACCGAGTAGTTTATGTCTAACCTGCTGGCCTATTCCAAATTTGCTGGCGATCATCATTTATCACCTCCGTAAAACCTTGCTTTATTAATTTCTGTATATGAGGGCATAAAGTGAAATTTCAAGGTGTAACAAAATTAAACACGTCGTTATCCAGTGTAAATGCAAACCTCACAAAATCAGATTATCTATTGTATAAAGAAAAGACAACAATCTTATCGGAATTTTTGCGTCACATGTAAGTTTGGAGGGTAGGTAAATGAAGGTTGGTAGAGAATATATTATTCAAGGTCGTGTACAAGGTGTCGGTTTCCGCTTTCATACTTATCAATGGATGAAAAAGCAGCCTATTACGGGTTATGTGTGGAATCGTGATGATGGCAGTGTGGGGATCAGAGCTTTTGCTGAAGAGCAGGTACTGAGAAAAATAGAAGATTGGTTGGCTGCTGGAGGACCAATAGGGAGTAAGATTGTATTCTGGTCGGCAACACCATGCCAATATGAAGAAATGGCAGACTTTTCAATCCGCCATTATGCATCTTAGTATTAAATACATTTGACAGGTTTAGGTAAGCCCGCGAGCTTCGTTGCCTGTTTAGCTGGACCTTTAGGGAATAAGCGATATAGATAACGGCTATTGCCTTTTTCATCGCCATATTTTTGTGCTAATGCTTTTACTAACATTCGGATCGCCGGTGAGGTATTAAATTCTAAATAAAACTGGCGCACAAAACGGATAATTTCCCAATGTTGCTCTGTGAGTTCAATTTCTTCAAGTTCAGCTAATATTGGCACCATCTCTTCGGTCCATTCATTGCTGTTTTTTAAATAACCGTGACTATCTGTCTCGATTTGTTGTCCGTTAAATACAAACATGTGTTTCTAACCAATCAAAAATAATCATTTAATTTAGCAAAAATAACCGCAATACCCAAGTCTAATGCGTAAATCGTTGATAAATTAAGCTGTTAAATCAAAGGGCGTTTAAAATTACGCCAAACAAGACAATAAGGGCTTTACAATATAAGCGTGGATGTTTATATTGCTCCCCATTGCGGAGGGGTGGCCGAGCGGCTGAAGGCAGCGGTCTTGAAAACCGCCGATGGGAAACCATCCGAGAGTTCGAATCTCTCCTCCTCCGCCATCTCAATGTCTCCTAACATCTCCTGAAGTCTCCTTAACTTCCTTTGAACCACTAAAAACAAATTTCCTAGTCAACAGTTTTATTCATAATTATTCAAATTTCTGTTTGTATAAAGAGTATTGAGCATTATTGTAACCTCTAAATATTTCGAATAGATTATGGTTGAATATATTTACGACTGGGAACACTCAATATGATGATTTATTGTTATGATGACAAAATAAGTGAAATTAAAATAGAACAACTCACCAAATTGTTATATAGATGTGTCCTTGGTGGGGCAAGTGTTGGGTATACTGACGCAGAAACTCAAGTAGATGATATGAGAAATTATTGGCTTAGTGTTAATCACTCATTATCAACAAATACGTTTAAATTAATTACTGCAGTGATTGACGGACAAATAGTCGGTGTTGTTGGTCTTGAATTATGTACTAAACCAAATGGCAAACATCGTGGGGAGATTTGCAAACTATTAGTATCCCCTGATCATAGGCATAAAGGAATAGCACAGCAATTGATGCAAAAGGCTGAACAAATAGCATGGGAGAGAGGGATAACACTTTTAACTTTAGATACCATTACAAAAGGTATGACGGTGAGTCTATATCGCTTTCTTGGTTGGCAAGTTAGTGGTGAAATTCCTGAGTTTGCTCAAGCAGTTGATGGTAAGTTTGAGGCTACAACCATTATGTTTAAACTTAAGCCTGAGAGTAATAGTTAAATAAAAATAAGTTAATATCATTTTGCTATATATGATATTTTTCTAAATACACCAAAATAAGCCCCAGTCCTAGAGCTTATTTTTAAATTAACGATTAAAAAATTTAATTATTAACAATCGTTAATGTACTAAATGATGAATAAGATATTGTATTCATCATTTAGTAGCTTATTAACTCTATTTCCATTATAGAGTGTGATAGTGACTGCTTTAATTTGTTGATTAATTTTTAATTTACCAACCACAAACATTGGCTTCTTCATCCATATCATAACCACGGACGATATTGATTAAATCTTTAACCATTAGACTCGCCATATCAGGATCAAGTAAATCTTTTATCTCGCATTCTTTATCCACTGAAACACCATTATTTTTATTGGTGAGCGTTAAAGTCAGCGCTTGGGCTGAGAGATCTATTTTGCCCTTTAATTCGTTAGTTAATAACAAAATTTCTTTAGCGGCAACATCAGGAATATAAAGTATCTTAGGATTAAGGAAGATTTTCTCTACTTTATCATTACTGTTATCACAAATAAGTGTCAATAAATAACCTTTATTATCATTTTTCATAGTCATTTTTAACCTTCAGCAAGTATTTTGGGGTCAACATAAAAGTCGATATTAAACACGGTGTCTTCAGTTTGTGCTTCAATTCTGTGCCAAGTTTCTGGTGGAAATACACCAAACTCACCCTCCTTAATCACTAAGGTTTCGGTAGGTTTTGGGCTATATTGATCGGCATAGGCATAATAAATAATAGTGCCTTGCATCACGGATAATCTAGGGTATACCCCTTGCTGGGTGCCTTTGTCTAAATGTCTCTCCCAGATTGATTTAGGGGCTGTCTCCCTTGTCCAAAAAGGCGTTGTTCGTATATGAATATAGTTTGTGGGAATAATGATACGTTTCATTGCTTCTCCCTTATTATTGCCAGTTATTTTGTTGCTTTTTATCTTAGTGAAAATAAAAAACAGAGATAAATCACCTGATAAATTATTTCTTCGTTGACCAAAATTTACCGCCAATAAAGAAGTATTTCAAATGCAATTTAATGATATTTAGATGATTAGTTATTCGATTTAGCTCTAACTATTTGTTTTTATTTATTTAAAAATATTTTAATAAATAAAAAAATTTTTAAGTTTAGCTTTCTAATAAGCTTAAATAGGGATTTATGAAACTTATTTTGGTTAACAAAAAAGCGTTCTCTGTCCTATAATCTATAGATGTAGGGTATTTAATGTTTAACATAATCGAGATATCACTATGGAATTAAAGGATTATTACGCCATTATGGGGGTAAAACCCACTGATGACATGAAAACAATTAAAACTGCTTATCGCCGTTTAGCGAAAAAATATCACCCAGATGTAAGTAAAGAGCCAGATGCTGAGGAGCGTTTTAAAGAAATAGCGCAAGCTTGGGAAATTCTTGGTGATGAACAGCGCAGAGCTGAATATGACGAACTTTGGGCTCACCGCAATGATCCGAAATTTAAACAATTTACACAGCACAACAATTCACATTCAAACCAACAAAGTTTTAGTCAGGAAGATTTTGACGATCTTTATGCTTCTTTCTTTGGTCAAGGTTCGCCTTTTGAAGGGCGCCATTCACGTCAAGCACCTAGACAACGTGGACAAGATCTAGAAATTGAATTACCGGTTTTTCTTGAAGAAGCACAAGAAGAGCATAAGCGTACCATTAGCTACCATTTACCGGTTTATAATGTCTTTGGCATGATAGAGAAAGAAATTCCTAAGACCTTGAATGTCAAAATTCCTGCCGGTGTTGTTGATGGACAACGTATTCGTTTAAAAGGCCAAGGTACTGCTGGGGAGAATGGCGGAGAAAATGGTGATTTATGGCTAACTATTCGTATTGCACCTCACCCATTATTTGATGTAAAAGGGCATGATCTTGAAATTGTGGTTCCTATTGCACCTTGGGAAGCCGCATTAGGTACTAAAATTGCTATTCCTACACTTAAAGATAAAATTTTACTTACTATTCCTCCCGCTAGTCAGGCAGGTCAACGCCTGAGAATTAAAGGAAAAGGCTTAGTAAGTAAGCAAAAGAGTGGTGATCTCTATGCCATTTTGAAAGTCGTCATGCCACCTAAAGTGGATGAAAAAACACATTCATTATGGCAACAACTCGCCGAAGCCCAAGCCGATTATAATCCACGTAAAAACTGGGAGAATAAATAATGGCACAATTAACAACAATATTTACTATGACTGAGCTTTGTCATCATACTGGTGTTTCCAAAGAGGAACTTCAAGAAATTGTTGAATTAGGGGTTATTGAGCCTGTAGAAATTACCACACAGGAGTGGTTTTTCAATGATGATGCAGTTGTTGTTGTACATCGGGCGTTAAAACTTCATCGAGAGTTAGCATTGGATTGGCATGGTATTGCAATCGCCTTGACATTGTTGGATGAAAATGAACGATTAAAGCAAGATAATAAACAACTTCGACAACAGCTTATGCGCTTTATTAATAATGAATAAAGTGTCAGATAATATATCGCTAATTGCTTGAGAAAAACTAACTATAAAAATATAGAAATAATTTTTTAAAGCAATTAGCGTATATCTTATATAATAAGAGTGATTCGTTATTAGGTTATTATTCACTCGTTTCTAAGGTCAATAATGAAAGCCACCTCAGAAGAAGTCCAAGTTTTTATTGCAGTAGTTGAAAGTGGTAGTTTTACACGTGCTGCAGAAAAATTAGCATTAGCCAATTCTGCTGTTAGTCGTACAGTAAAAAAACTTGAGTCAAAGCTAGGCGTTAATTTATTAAATCGGACTACGCGACAATTGAGTTTAACGGAAGAGGGGGAGCATTACTTTCATCGTATGCAAGTTATCTTACAAGATATGAAATTAGCTGAAGATGAATTAATTAATACACAAAAAACACCACAGGGTCTATTACGTATTGATGCCGCAACGCCGGTTGTTTTGCATCTACTGGTGCCTTTTATTAAACAATTTCAGCAAAAATATCCTCAAATAACCCTCTCTTTAGTTTCATCTGAAACATTTATCAATCTTATTGAACGTAAAGTAGATATCGCGATTAGAGTCGGTAATTTAACGGATTCCAGTTTACGGGCAAAACCACTATTGAATAGTTATCGGAAAATCGTTGCGACCCCGGACTATCTCGCCCGTTATGGACAGCCTAAAATCGCAGAAGATCTGCTTGACCATACTTGTCTAACTTTTACTGAACCAGTATCACTAAACACATGGCCTATTGAGCGAGATAATGGACAATTATTAGAAGCTCCTATGGGAATATCGTCGAATAGTGGAGAAACGATAAGACAATTGTGTCTCGAAGGTAATGGTATTGCTTGCCTTTCCGATTTTATGGTGGTTAATGATATCGAAAATGGTCGATTTATCGAATTATTCCCCGATAAGCTGCAACCCATCGCAATGCCTTTTAATGCCGTTTATTATAGTGAAAAAGTGGTTAGCCAACGCATCCGTGTATTTATTGATTCTCTGAGTGAGTATATTGCTAAAAAAGTAGGTTAAGATATATAGGTGATAAAAATAATATCACCTATATTACGATTTAAATTGGTTAATCATTAATCCCAATGAGGCGCTAAACCTTCTGGGCTAACTAAACGATCATGACAATCTAACTTTGCAATCGCTTGTTTATCTTCACTATCCAATTTGATATTTACGCTGAGTAAATTACTGGCTAAATTTTCACGTTTTGTTGAAGATGGAATAACAGAATAACCTTCATTCATAGCCCAAGCTAAAATGATTTGTGCTGGTGTTGCATTGTGTTTTTTAGCAATGGTTTGTATTGTTTCATCTTTTAATGCTTTGCCGTAAGCTAGAGTCATATAAGATGTAATATGAATGCCATGCTGTTTAGCCCAATTTACCACTTTATGATTTTGTAAATAAGGTGATAATTCGATTTGGTTTGTTGCGATATTTTCAACACCAACGGCAGCAATAGCTCGTTCCATTAATGGAATGGTAAAATTTGAAATACCAATTTCTCGCGTTAATCCCATCTGTTTCGCAGCTAATAACTCTTGCATAAATTCTTTAACAGAAACTGCATCATTTGGTGATGGCCAGTGTACTAGAGTTAAGTCAACATAATCTGTTTGTAAATCACTTAAGCTTTGTTTCAAACTAGGAATTAATTTATCTTTACTTAAATTTTCTACCCAAATTTTTGTTGTGATGTAAAGCGCGTCGCGAGATATACCACTTTCTGCAATAGCTTGTCCTATAGCAGCTTCATTTTCATAAATTTGTGCTGTATCAATAGCACGATAACCTAGTTCTAGTGCAGTTTTTACAGAATTTATAACCGCATCGTCTTTTAAACGAAAAGTACCAAGACCTAAAACGGGAACACTCATACATCTCTCCTGAAAGGTAATAACAGTAGGGGAATTAAGTTGATATTTGTGACATCTTATTGGGTGCCTCATCGTCATGGTGGACAGTATAGTCTTTTTTATTGTTCTAAAAATAAGCTATAAAGCAAAAGACTTTTGTAATAAAAGCAATAATCAAATATATCAGTTTATAGGGAATAAAAAGTTCTTGGTATAAACATAATTAAAAATAAAATAATAAATTTATAATTATATTTTAGGAAAATAAATACGTTTTTTTATTAACGATATATCATATGATTATATTTTAATACACAATTCAATCAACATAGTTTGCGATATTTTTTAATATTTGACCACATCATATAATATTATTTGATTTTATATGCACTATAAAAAATGGTTGTTAGGCTGATGCGATTTTTATTTTTTAAATAGTTAATCATTGAGATGTTAATCACGGCAATTGATGGTTTCTCATTGCTAATATTCTGCAGACCAAAAAATATCAAGTTTTTTACTCTAAAATAGAGATAATTAATTGAGATATAAATTATAAATAACAAGCAAATGAGGCATTATATGTTTTTATTTAAAAAAGCTGTTATCGCTTTGTCAATTAATATCGCATTAGTTTCTTCGGCTCTGGCCTGCACAACGTTATTAGCAGGGAGTGAAGCAACTAATGACGGCTCTTTGATTGTAGCTCGTAGCGCAGATAGTGATGCTTTAAAAGCACAACATTTTGTTATTCATCCAGCTAAAAGTAATCAGACTGGCATTTATAGCACTCAAGCCCATCATGGCGCTAATAACTTTACTTATCCACTACCTAAACACTCATTACGTTATACCACTGTACCTAATTGGAAAACTCAATTGCATGGTGCAACGGGTTTTAATGAGCTAGGAGTTGGGGTGAGTGGTACAGAATCCATTTTTGCCTCACCTAAAGCATTGGCGTTCGATCCTTATGTTGAAGATACGGGGATCACTGAAGATGATATTCCAGATATTTTACTCTCAAGGGCAAAAACTGCCCGTGAAGCAATTGAATTACTGGGAAACATCATCGAAACACAAGGTGCGGGAGAAGGATTTGGGGTTGCCGTCGTTGATAAAAATGAGGTGTGGTACCTAGAAACAGGTACAGGTCATCAATGGATGGCGCAAAAACTACCAAAAGATAAATATTTTGCAACGGGTAATCAAGGGCGTTTACAGGCTTACCATACAGATAGTAATGATAATTTAGGTTCTAAAAACTTAGTTGAGTTTGCAATAGAAAAAGGACTTTATGATCCTGCCACTGATGGTGAATTTAATTTTTCTAAAGCCTATACGCGTGATGATGAACGTGATCTCACTTATAATTACCCGAGGGTTTGGGTTATCCAGCAACAATTTAACCCTTCTCTGAAACAGAATGTGGCAGATGGTCGTCAATTTGCGCCTATGCTGACACCGGAGAAAAAAGTATCAGTAGAAGACGCCAAAGCGATGTTACGCAACCATTTTGACGGTACAGAACATGATCCTTATACCAATGGATTGAATGGCAATGAACCATGGCGACCAATAAGTGTGTTTCGTACTTATGAATCTCATGTGATGCAAGTAAGACCTGAATTACCGCAAGAGATTGGTGAAGTGACTTATGTTGGTTTGGGAATGGCTGATCTAACCGCTTTTGTTCCTTATTACAGTGGATTAAAAGCATATCCGCAACACTATGCTATTGGAACAGATAAAGCAGATAATGACTCTATCTATTGGAAATATCGTAAGTTACAAACATTAGTAATGACAGATTATCCTCAATTTGCTCCTATTGTTAAAAAAGCATACCAAGAATGGGAAGCTAAAACAGCATTAGAACAAAAAGAAATGGAGGCTAACTATTTGTCAATGAGTAAAAAGAATAAAGCAGCAGCGGATAACATGCTGAATGAATTTAACTTACGTGTAATGGCTGATGCAGAGCAATTAACTGAAAACTTAACTAATCAACTCTTTACTCTTAAAACTAAAAATATACAAGATGAGATCTTTTTTGCTAATCAATCTAAAAAAGATTAATTACTTTAACGTATTATAAATATTAAAAAGATCTCAAGATGCGTAATCAGATTGAGATCTTTTTATTTCTATTAGCGACTAAAGAACAGGAATATAGTAACTAATTTCTTGTAGATGCTGCTCACTATGGCCGATTAACTTATCATAGCTAACCGATTGTTTTAAGGTATAACGCTCAATATCAGGACCAGCTCGACGTAGCAAATTCATCTTTGGCAATACTTTGGTATATACAGTATAAATAATATCATCATACCCGGTGAGGGAATCTAAAATATTATCCATCTCGAAAGTAATAACTAAATATTTCCCATTGGGTAATTCTACTTTAGACATAGTGGAAATATTAGCAGAGCTTGTTAATTGTTCTTTACTTACTGCTGTTGTATAAATATAAGTCGTATCATCTAGCGAGCCTGCAGAAGCACGATGTGTGGCATACATTTCTGTAGGGATGGTATGTATTTCTTTTAAAAACTTCTTCCAGAATTCTTTTCTAAATTTTTTCTTATCATAATTCCATGCTGAAATATTTTTATTGTATTGATGAGCCATACCTATCAACTCTTTAGAAGGCAAGGTCATTACTTCATATTTTGCTTTAAGTTCAACAGTTTCTAATGCTGGAAAGATAAGTTCACTAATATCCCAACCTTGCTTTTTCCTGTATTCAGAAGGAGTGATATTAAATTGTTTTTTAAACGCACGACAAAACGTTTGTTGCGAATCAAAATGGTATTTTAAAGAAATATCTAAAAGGCTACTACGAGTGATCCTCAACGCATAAGCGCCACAAGATAAACGGCGTGCTAGGACATATTTGCCTAAAGATATTCCTGTATATGCTTTAAATAAGCGCTGGAAGTGCCACTTGGTATAGCCTGATTTTTCAGCAATAATATCTAATGATAAACGTGAATCTAAGTTTTGCTCGATCCAAACAATGATATCTTTAACTACATTTTCTTGAAGCATTGATCTTCCCACTATTTCACTTTATCGATATTATTAGATTAATCTATTGAAAATTAATCAAATTATTATTTGACAATAATATCATATTAGGCAGATTCTGTTACTCTAATTAAGGTAAAAGTTAATAACAATAATGTAAAGTTATGTATTTGAGTTGGTTTATTCTTAAAAATTAAGCTAGTAAAACTAATCTAGACTATTATACAGTGGGAAATAATTGCTTAGAAAATCGCTTATTTCTTTATATTACCCCTATAATTAAATACGGAGATATCTTATTTTTTATTTTAAAAAAGCTATCTAACCTAATTGGACTAACCATAGTTACTTTAATTATTTTAGGAGATGTAAATGCGTAAATTACTTTCTATCTCTGCAATTGCTTTATTAACTTCAATTATTGCAACACCTGCATTAGCTGCTAAAACAGAAACTTACGACTGTGAAGGGCAAAAAATCAGAGTTTCTTTCCCTAATGATGATTTGGCCGTAATGGATTATAATGATGAATTAATCGTGTTAAAATCTGCAGTCGCTGCAAGTGGTGCGCGTTATGTTGGAGAAAGTTTCCAACTGTGGGGTAAAGGTAGTGAAGAGTTCAATTTAGCGACGATGTCAGAAGATGAAATAGTTAATGATCGTATTGCTGAAGATACAGGGCGTACTTGTAAAATAGTAAAATAATTTAATGATTATTTATTGAGATAAAGGCGAGCTAGACTCGCCTTTATTTTTAAGTAATTATATATTTTTTATCGGCAGTTTGTTAGGATATCTAAATATCGATTATTTTATATCAGATAAAATATAACTGTATAAATCAATGCATACTGAGAGTTAAAATGAAATCTTATCCTTAGCTAGTTTCAATATTAATTTTAATATCAGTTTTAATAAGAAACTGAAAAATAATTATTATATCTATCATTTTTTAATGACGGTTATTCTATCTATAAATTAATTTTGGATACAGTCTAATGAAAGTTACAAGTGCCGAAAAACATGCATTGTTATTACCAGATAATCGAACGTTAACTTGGTATGAATCTGGCCCATCAGATGGTCAACCGGTATTATTCTGCACAGGTGCAGGGATGAGTGGGCTATTAAGTATGGATGCTGATCTGTTAACTAAGTTAAATATTCGACTTATTACACCGACTCGTCCTGGTTTAGGTGAATCAACTTTTGATCCTAAAAAGACATTAAAATCGTTTTCTAGCGATGTATTATTCTTATTAGCATATCTTAATATTAAGAATATCAGTGTGATAGGATCCTCTCAAGGTGCTGTTTTTGCAATGGCCATTTGTTACTATGGTAAAGTGGATAAGCTGGCAATTGTTGCTGGTCAAGATCAACTAGATTATCCTGAAATAAAAAAACTGTTGTCCAGTGATGTGGTTAATATGCAACAACAGGCATTATTCGATCCTGATGGATTAAAGACCTGGATCATTGAAACTATCACCGCTGACTGGTTAATGGATTTTATTTTGAATTATAGTGCTGATGTTGATTTGGCTCTTTATCAAGAAAATAAATTTTTTCCTGTTTATCAAGCTTGTATGAAAGAAGCATTTAAATATGGAAATAAGGGCTATGCTCAAGATTTATTAATCACGATGCAACCTTGGGGATTTACTCCAGAAATGATTAGCACACCTACAACATTATGGTATGGACTAAAGGATACGAGTACTGTTCACTCGCCTGATTTTGGCAAGTTATTGTCTCAACGTTTTCCCCATGCACAACGTTATGTCTATGATAATGAAGGTGGCTCTTTGTTGTGGACTAAAACATCACAGATTTTAACTAATCTTATTAGTTAATCTGAGCAAATAAGCAATAAAAACAGTAGATGGTATAAATATATCAGTAGATATTGATTGTTTTGTAAAATTATCAGTATCTACTTTGAGTAGGCTTATTCCCAATAAATAGCTATCTATTTGTAAAGGTTAACAATTTCATGGTAAATAAATCAAATAAAAAATAAATTTACACTTCTATAAAAAATAAAAGTGAAAATAGTTTGCTATAAAATAAATTCTATGACTTAATAGCGTCATTGGTTTGGAAGTACAGACCTATTTATGTTAGTCCAGTTTTTAGTAGTTCACCGTTTAGCGCTATCCTTGATACCTCTTCGTTGCGAATTCCTTCAAATAGTACCCATAAGTAAAAATCCGAAATCAAACCGCAATTAGCCTTATGGCATAACTAAATTTATTAAAGGAAATTCTATGTCTAATACAATGACTGGTACAGTTAAATGGTTTAACGACGATAAAGGCTTTGGCTTTATCACACCTAAAGATGGTAGCAAAGATGTATTTGTTCACTTTTCAGCAATTCAAAGCGATAGCTTTAAATCACTGAAAGAAGGCCAAGAAGTATCATTTTCTATTGAAAATGGTGCAAAAGGTCCAGCAGCTGCTAATGTTATCGGTCTGTAATAATTATGGATTATTGCGTCTAAGACTTAAAGACACTTATATAAGTGTATCTTACTAGACGAAATAACTTAAAAACCTCACTGATGTGAGGTTTTTTTATATCTATTATTTGCTAATAAAAATAAATTTTATTCTAACTGATATTATTAAAGTTTGGTAAATATTCACCATACATAAAAAAAGAAAATAAAAATAATTTTACTTACTTTGCTATTACATATTTTTCCAAAAAGATTAGAATAAAAGCAATCAGAAAATAAAGCTATGACTGGTAGTTTTTTTTTAAGAAAAGAATAGGAAAAAGCCGTTTAAAATAAACTTATATAAGATAAATGGTAAATTTTATTAAGTGGTATTCACTAAGTAACTTATCTTAAATAAACTATCTTAAATAACTGTTGTCTAAATTAACTTAAGCTTAAAAGAAGTCTTTTAAGTGACGAAAGGACAAATCTTGTGTACGCTAAAAATTCTTTTTCACTACATCTGTTACATCCTAAATATTTTCTTACTTGGCTAGGCGTATTTATTCTTTTTTTATTAGTACAATTACCTTACACGTGGCTTTTATTCTTAGGAAAACATTTAGGATTACTATCGCGTTTTTTTATTAAAAGAAGAGTTTCGATAATAAAGAAAAATTTAGAGTTATGTTTTCCGAATAAAAGTAAAAAAGATATCGATAAGCTAGTTATGGAAAATTTATCAGCATTAGGTATTGCTCTATTCGAAACTGGCATGGCATGGTTTTGGAGCGATAACAGACTGAAAAATATCTATCAAGTCGATGGAATAACAAATTTTACTGAGGCTAATCGAAAGCATACCGGTATTTTGTTGATTGGTATTCACTCCATGTCGTTGGAGCTTGGAGGGCGTATTATGGGGTTGTGCTTCCCTGTAAACGCAATGTATCGGCCTCATAATAATAAAGCGATGGAGTTTATTCAAACTAGGGCAAGATGCCGTTCTAATAAAGGTATGATTGATAGACGTAATTTAAAGTTTATGGTCACTGAATTAAAAAAAGGGAAGGCCATTTGGTTTGCACCAGATCAAGATTTTGGTTTAAAAGGAACCACCTTTTCACCATTTTTTTCGGTTAAGGAAACGTCTACTTCAAAAGGCGCTGTTATATTAGCAAAGTTATCAGGAGCTCCTTCTTTAACGGTAACATTGGTACGTAACCATGGTCATGATGATAAAAAATATAGCTTAATTATAGGTAAAGAGCTTCATAATTATCCAACAGAAAATATTCAAAATGATACAGATAGAATGAATCATCTGATTGAAATTGAGATTATGCGAGCGCCAGAGCAATACTTATGGGCTCATAGACGTTTTAAGACCAGACCCAAAGGTGAAGCCAGTTTTTATTAATAAAAAAAGACCAACACATTAAGTGTTGGTCACAGTAAATACTGGAAGCAATGTGAGCAATGTCGTTGCAAATAATTTAGTAAAACACTCAACTATTCACGAGTTAAAAGATAATCATTCTCAACTAGATTGTCAACCTTAAAGTTTATAAGGGGATAAGTAGTGTGAGGGTAATGTAAAGGCCTACTCTAGATGCCTTGGTGCCTTGTATAATTTTTTGTTTTTAATAAGATACATAAAAATTGGTACAGACTAAGGGATATTATGCAGAGTTATCACTCTCTATCGGCTCAAGTTTATCAATTGGATAAACCGATAGGATGCAGTTTCGGCGATGTTGAATACTATCAACAGCGATTAAAAGATGTTAAAGGTAAAATTTTAGAGCCGGCAGTAGGAACAGGACGTATCCTTATCCCTTTATTGCAATCAGGTTTTAATATTGAGGGATTTGATCTTTCCGAAGAGATGCTTGAATTTTGTAAGAAAAATCTAATCGAGCATGGGTTTACAACCAACTACGTAACTCAAAATAATTTAGTCACTTTTGAAGTCAATACCCCTGTCGAGGCTATTATTATTCCTACAGGGACATTCCTCTTATTAAATACCCAACAGCAGGCGATCCAAGCCTTAAAACAGTGTTATCAAGCGCTTGAGTTTGGTGGGCGCTTATTGGTTGATATTAGTCTTGCCCATCATTTTGTTAAAGGTGAATGTACTAGTCGCCAATTTAATACACCAGAAGGCGATCTAATTACCTTACAGATAATTAATGCTGAAATTGATTATATAAATCAGTTAACTACTTCACACCATCGTTATGATAAATGGCGAGATGGCAAGATCATTGAAAGTGAATGGGAAGTTTTCAGCTTAAAATGGTTTGGTGTGTCTGAATTTGAACAAATACTACGCTTGATTGGTTTTAAACAGATCACAATATCAGCCGATTACCAGTATCTGCAAACCCCCAGTAATACGACAGAAATTATGACTTTTGAAGCGTATAAAAAATAGCATTAAATAATAAGAGGCTGTATTTAAAGCTAATTTTTTATAGCCTCATTTATTTCGCCTTTCTAAAGTTAATCAGAATATTGGCAGTTGTATTTTTATGTGTGGAATTATAACGTTGTAAGGCGTCCTTTTAAGGAATAACTCACATGAAAATACCCACTTTATTAAAGCATGGCTTAATAGCTACTTTGACCTTTATGGTTTCTTTGAATTCCTTCGCCGATCCTGGAAATGGTAAAGGTAAAGGTAATGGAAACGGAAACGGTAATCCTCATAGTCATCAAAATCAAAGAGGTAACAACGGTTTTAATAAAGGACATCAGAACGTAAACCAACAAGATGGATTTTCTTCACAACTGCGTATTGATAGTCGAGGAGGGCTCTCTGTCTCAATCACTTATGATGATGCAAGAGCATTAGCAATAAAGAACAATCTAACTGGATATAAAGGCCTTCCTCCGGGAATAGCAAAGAATTTAACAAGAGGTAAGCCATTACCTCCAGGTATTGCGAAAAAAGCCGTACCCAGCATTATGCTAAGTCAGTTACCGCATTACGATGGATATGAATGGCAGATAGTGGGTAATGATTTGGTGTTAATCGCAATAACTACATCAATTATTGCCTCTGTTATTAATAATGTTTTTGATTAAGGTAAAACATAGCCTCATTTTAATGTCATGTTATATCTGCTTCAAAACTATAAAACCTTCCTACTAACAGGGAAGGTTTTATGTTTATTGAAATGCAAAAATAAAAAAAAGACCAACGCTAGGAGAGTTGGTCAATAAATACTAGAAGCAATGTGAGCAATGTCGTTGTGAAAGACCGAGTAACGCACTCAACTATTCACGAGTTAAAAGATAATCATTATCATTTGAGTTGTCAACCCCACTGAAATTGTGACTACTATTTATTGATATAAAAAACCAAGTAATTAGCTATTTTATAAAAACAAGTGTTGGGTTTTTATTAATAATAACAAGTAGATCTGCTTCTTTATTACAATTAATCGCCTTTTCTATGGCACGCATTTTTTTTATCTTTTTTGCTAAATTCTTAACATGCTGAGAGCGTAATGACATTGTTGGTTTAACCATGATATTTCTCCTTAGTAGTAGAAGAGATAACAATAGTAGGGATATTGACTAAATGCAAATGATAATTAATATCGTTTGGTGGCTATTAATACCCTCACTTATTAAATGTGAGCTGTATGGAGCGTTTTTATTGCAATTTTTCTTGTTTTTTTCCCGTCAACAGACTAAAAAATAAGGATAAAGTACTTGAGATAAATTTTTTATCAGAACTAACTTCTGCAAATATTCTATTTAGTGCTATAAGTCTCAATAATTAATATTAAAAATTACTCCGTAAATATAGAAGTATTATATTTTGTATAATTTATATTTTAACCATACTTCATTTGAAATTTTTTATATAAGTAGTATGGTAGTTAGCAGCTATTAAAAAAATAGCAAAGAAATAAAAAATTTATTTTTAACAAATCTAAGAGGAACCCATTTACTCTAAAATAATTGAGGAAATTATAATGGATAATAGTGATAAGTTTTTTTCTAACGATATATGTCCTAAAACTGCTTTATATGGACAATTTTATGGGAATGATCAATACGCAGGCCGTGAACACGAAAGAAAAATATACTACGGCAGAAAATTTCCTAAAACTAAAAAAGGTTATTATTTTAAAAAGCTAATGAATTTTTAATAATAAAAATCACTATATTAAATAATATATATTTTCGAAGTATTTATAAGATGGGTAGTCTTATATAAGGTTATCCATCTTGGATGAATTTATATATTTATCTGTGGATATTATATAAATATAATAATTTAAAAGGTATAGTCCGTTTAGACTATACCTTTAGTGTTATTTTATCGAGCAATTAATGCAAATACCCCCCAGCCTAAGTATTCTCGTGTAAAACTAACATGACGTTTAGGGGCTATAGTCAATTCTGTTCGAATTTCTTGAGCAAAATTATCGGCACTATTTTTGTCAAGCCAACGGCGCATAGTCATCCATTTAGCAGCTTCATATCTATCCCAACCCTCTTGATCTGCCAGTACCATTTCGACTAGATCGTATCCTTGATTGTCGAAAGAGACAACAAGCTCAGATAAAGTTAAAAAATCTGATATGGATGAAGCACCACAAGCTTGTGCTATCTCTTGTGTTGTTGGAATTTGCCGCCAATATGGTTCTCCGATAAGAATAAGCCCACCTGTTTTAATACTTTTTGCTAGTAGCTCGATAGTTTCAATTACACCACCAGCAATCCAAGTTGCTCCTATGCATGCTGCTATATCACATTTTTTATCACTAATATAATCTGAGGCATCATGATGGATAAAATGTACTCGATGGCTGACGCCTAACTCTTCTGCTCTAGATTTTGCTTGTAGAGTAAACAGCGGGCTTATATCGATGCCTATACCTGTAATATTGTAATCGTGAGCCCAAGTACATAGCATTTCACCAGAGCCACTTCCGAGATCAAGAATTTGCCAGTTTTCTTTCATTCGTAATACTCGACCTAAGGTGGCATATTTCTCTGGTGTGAAAGGGTTATGAATACGATGCTCACTTTCGCTAATAGTGAAAATACGAGGAATATCCATTTTAATTTCCTTTAATTGTTATAAAAGAGAGTGTGGACATTATTAAACCTAGTAATATTATTGATATAATATTACTATCTAACTGATTTAATTTGCTTTTTAATTTTTTTAGAAAGGTAAGCTTATACGTTAGGACATCTAGATTTTGGCAATAATCTTTAATAAGAGTGATACAACTAGCTATAGCGCCAATAAACGTAAATTGGGTAGAAATAAGTAAAGAATAGTATTTTTGATGTGATGGATCCATACTAGAAAACCTGTTTAATCATCATATGCAATATAAGCAAACATATTGTGGTGCTTGCATGAGAATACAGCGCATTAAAACCAGCTATTCGCCCTAAAAGGTCGAAATAGTGGTTATTAGATGATTACATTTTCCAGCATCAAAGCCTCAGATAGGAATTAAAAGTTGTTTACACTAGGACATTCTCATCGATTTTTTAGATTTGTAAATGTGTAAGTCTGTAAAGTGTGAGCTGGATGATAGTTTTATTTTGGTTGAGCCATCTATTTACAATATATCAAAGTAAAAGATAGTGAACAGGGGAACCCCGGACCTTGGCCGACGCTTATCTTGCAGACCAAACTATTTCATGCGGTGTTTTATCAGGTGTATCGTAAAACCTTGTCCTCAGTGAAGAGAGTAGTACAGAAGCTATGTTTAATAAGAATACAAAATAACTGGTTATAAAAACAGTACTTGCTTGTGTTGTGTCCGTGATTATCTTATTATTTCTAAATCGTGGGTGACTTATTACTTACCATACTAAATTTTATCAATACCTAGGGTATACAGGTATTAAACTTATTATTTTGATAATGTGTATCTATATAGGAGGATGAGTGAAAGGCAAAAGAGTTGTTATTGTTCATGGCTATACTGCATCTCCCAAGGATAATTGGTTTCCATGGTTGAAAGAAGAGCTTGGATCATTAGGATATGATGTCAGTATACCTATGATGCCTGAGCCTAATCATCCTAACCCTAATGAGTGGCAACAAAAACTTGCCGATGAAAACATAATACTTGATAAAGATACTATTCTTATTGGGCATAGTCTGGGATGTATAACTTTATTACGTTTTCTTTCTGAACAGGCTTGTGAAGATATAACAATAGGCGGGTATATTTTAGTCGCTGGTTTTAATAGTGAACAAAAAACTTTACCTGAGTTGAACTCTCATATTTATAATAACCTGAATTATAGTAAGTTAATTAAAATATCGGATAAAAGGGTATCATTAATATCATCCAATGATTGGATTGTGAGTCCTGATTCATCCAAAAAATTAGCTAGTCAATTACAAACTCAAATTGTTATTGAAGAAGATGCGGGACATTTTCTTGATAAAGAAGGCTATATTAAATTGCCAGTCATGCTTGATATTTTTAAATATATGCTGAATCAATATAAGCTATAAATACAATATCAGAATATTCGTCAATTGGTTTTTATCAGTCATTTAAATAAAAGAAAGAAAAGTCGCCTTTACCTTTATAAAAGGCGACTGTTTACTCAGCGTGTGGTGTTATTTAATGGCTTTTCTGTGAAACTAAAAGCCCAATCCCTGCACTAGCTAATAAACTTGAGCACATACGATTGAACACTTTTTTAGCATGTGGTTTTTTTAGCAACTTTTTCATGTGTAAGCCTAACCAAGCGTAGAGCATTATTGCAATAAACTCGAGTAACAAGAATAAAGAACCAAGTATTAGAAACTGGGAACTAGCCGGTAATTGTGGGCTAACGAATTGCGGAAGAAAGGCCGTAAAGATAAGTATTGCCTTTGGATTTCCTGCTGCAATAAAAAACTCTTGCCTTGCTAATAAGGTTATTACTCGTAATTAAGATGAAGCACTTGGAATGGTTGCACAGCATTTAGGTATGTTGAAAAAATAGAATTAACTGGTGCCGATGGTGAACCAATTCAAGCAACTGGGATTGGCCTAGGGCACCTAAGTTTTGAATAACTAATGAAGTTGAGGAGTAAAGATAGAAATTTAATGGGCAGCATTATTAAAAGCTCCGTTCCTGATGAAGTTATATCAGTAACACCTGCTTTTTTAGCTTCTTCACGTAAATTTGTAGAGGCCCAATTACCGCAGAAAATGAAAATTGGAGTTTGAATTTTAAGATCTCTTATTTTTTTGTAAGAGTTATGCCAGCTCGATCGTCTTCGGGTCTCCCCATATCTGATATTATAACATCAAAGTTATTGCTTTTTATTTTTTCAATGGCATCACTTGTTGAAAGTGAAGTATCTACATCTATATGATTTATTTTTAGTGTTTCAATCAAATAGCTATTATTTGAAGGGTTATCATCAACCCATAAGACCTTTTTTTTCATTGGAATATTAGGCAGTAAAATTTTTTCTGAATTAGGATGTAATGTGTGTATTTTCTTTCCCATTTCAACAAGTTTAGATTGTAGATCTAGAATAATGTGACCTTGTTGTATTGAATTTTCTTTCAAATTTAGTTCAAATCCTGAAATTTTTATATTTAACTTGCCATCAAAGAAAGTATCTATTAGCTTTAATAGATGCTTTCTAAAATAAAAAATTAAAAAACATACAATCAATGGCCATAATAAAGAAGATATTACCACATTCCCGTTTTCTGGCCATGACGCAAGCATTACGCGATTTATATCAGAAGAAAAAAGGTAGTTTCTTTACAACTAAAAGATGATAGAGATTACCTCGCCTATACAGGCGAGGCTTATAACTATTATTAAATATTCTTTTGGAGTTCTTTACGGGTTGCTGTGGCAATAAATCCGCTACGACTCCCATATTCAGGATTTGTTTTTACGATAGTATCGATGCGACTCAATAATCGATGTGGCAATGTGATATTAATACGCTCTGCTCGTCCGTCGTATTTATCCATATCAACATCAACTAAAAGCCATATTCCATTATTGTAATCACCACTAGAATTAATTAAATGCTCTTGTTGAGATTTTGGAGAGGGGATATCTAAACCCTTCTCGCTTAACAATTCAAAATGGGCATCAATAGCGCTCCTCGCATCTGCGTGAGCTTCTTCAATACTGTCCCCCGCAAAGATGCAACCATCAATATCAGGGAACCAGCCACTTGCGCTACCATCTTCATCAATTTCAATAAAGGCTGGATATAACATAATTTCATCTCCATAAAGAGCGCGCCCTATATGAGCGCATTCTTAATTAATTTTTCAGTTTGGCACTTTTAATAATTTGATTTAATGTTCCTTTTTTTAAATCTTTTCTTGGATGCGGTACTGTTACAACAAAAGAAAAATCAGGGTGAGTAAATTGATGATGACTTCCTTTTATTCTATCAAGTATCCATCCGTTTTTTTCTAACAACTTAATCAGTTCCGAACTTTTCAAACTCCCTCCATTCCGTCAACTGATATACACACTATACACACTAAGACGTAGGCAATCAAATATTTTGTGTGTATGGTGTGTATTTTATTGTCTATAATAAAGGATTTGCCATGTAGCCGTTTAAAAGAAAAAATTGCAGAGCAGATTTCACCGCCACAGAGGTCAGCATTCACAGCTGACTTATATCCTGCGCTGGCGCGAGAACAAGGCTTTGATGGGATTGATTTACCCCAGCCCACAATTGCAGGTGTTGCGATGGATAGCATTGATAGCTATGTGCCCTCATTTAAAGGGGAACAAGTTTACGGTGTGCCAGAGTCACAGGCCTCATGGTATGCCTCACAAATGTTTATCGGCAACAATATGTGTGCGGTTATCGCTAAACACTGGCTGGTGGATAAAGCCTGTAATATGCCCGCGCGTGATGCGATACGTCAGGGTTACGATATTGATTGTGATAACGACGATGATCGTGCTATCAGTAAAAAGCATCGCAAACGAGATAAAAAATACCGCATTACACATCAGCTTAAAGAGCAGGTTCACTTTGGGCATGTATACGGTGATCGTTTAGCATTATTCGTTGTGGAGACATCAAATCCGAAAGAGTGGTATGAAAACCCGTTTAATATCGATGGCGTGACCAAAGGCATGTACAAGGGGATTAAACAGATTGATCCACAATGGGTAACACCTGATTTAACGGACGCCAATGTTCAAGATCCTGCCAGCATGGATTTCTACGAACCAACCTATAATGTGATTGGTGGGCGCAAGTATCACAAATCTCACTTTATTAAGTTTGTACCGTTTCCTGTGCCGAATATCTTGAAGCCAATGTATAACTACTTTGGTGTTTCTATTCCTGAGCGCATTTATGAGTGACACACTATGCAACGGCTGGAAGTAGTTACACAAAAGCGGAAAGTGACGGGCGTTATCAAGGTTAGGGAAATTATCAACTAGCGGGCAATTATGCGCTAGTAGGCGCTTCGTATACTAAGGCTGAGTCTGACGGTAAATATCAGCCTAAAGGGAATTATGTCCCAGTAGGCAGTAGTTATACTAAAAATGAATCTGATAATCGATATGAAAAACTAGGTAATTTAAAACAGTTTAAAAAAACTGCGTCAACAGTTAATGCAGATAAAACAATAGTTAAATTCGAATCAAATATGATTGGTAAACAGCTTTTTGCTACTGCTAGCGATAATAGAGCATATCCTGTCACTGTGTTACCACCTCCTTATCAATCTCTCATTTTATGGTATGGTGGCAATCAGTTCTGGGGGACAACAGTCACTACTCTAGTGACGGTAAAACATTAACAATACACCATCCGGGTTATACTGGGCCTACCGATATGTATGTCTTGGAATAAAATAGAATGACTTAAAATTTTTATCATACGGACACCGATAGAGTGTCCGTTATTGAGAATTATAAATTAAGTAATTTACTTTTTTGTTCTTGGAACTCTTCTTCTGTCAGTACGCCACTTTCTTTTAGTTTTCCTAATTTTTCTAATTTTGATAGCAAGTCATCACCACTGTTATTTGAAGATTGCGATGAAGAGTTATTTTTTTTAGATAGGATAATATCAACTAGTGGTTGTACTGAGTTTTTTTGTAGTGTACCAATTTCATAAATAGTACCAGGAGTATTTATTTTTATTTTACCTCCTGTCAATCCAGAAGATGAATCAATTGAAGTAATTGCATCATAATTTACGGAAGATGAATCAATTTTTTTATGGAAAAGGCCACTCTTTTTATGTAGAAAAATAACTCGTTTATTTGTAGGAATGATCAACCAAATATTAGATTTTACGATTCCGCTATTAACACATAAAACTGTTTCATCATTATTTAATAATTCAGGTAATCTAGTAAATATATCAAAAACACCCATTGTTGATTTATAACTTGTTAATGCTGTAAGTCGATTAAACTCTTCCTTTAATTGTTTTTTATCGCATTGTTTTAAGTCCATTATAATCTCTCTTTTTATCTAAACACTAAAGAAAATTTAATAGAAATAGATACTAACAAACTCCTAAGTAACAAGCGAGAAAGATGGTTTTAAATTACTCAAACTACATAAGTTTTTTTATGTTTTTTGATGTTAGTACCATATTTTTATGATTGAAATACCTCTCCAACTTCTCAAACAAATCCCTTGCCACAGCCTCCGTCATATACGTCCTCATCGGTTCCCTACGAACATTCTTCATTTCAAACGTATTCTTATCAAACCTTGGATCAGAAAAGACAATGTCCATAAACAGATAGCCACGCGGGTTATCTACAGATAAACGAGCCTCTTCTAACTGAGCAATATATTCCGCATTATTGATTTCAAGCTTAATCATGGTATCACCTATTTAACTGTGTTTTTATACAGTAATTTATATAAGGTAACGAATAGAATAGCAAGGAGAAAAGGGCAATTTTATGAGCTAAAGAAAGGGAGATTTTGAGAGATGATCTGTCGTCGTTTTACCAGAGTTTTACCAGAGTTTTACCAGTGGCAAATTCCAGACATAAAAAAACCAACCGTAAGTGGTTGGTTTTCTTAAATAAAAATGGTCGGCATGATAGGATTTGAACCTACGACCCCTGACACCCCATGACAGTGCGCTACCAGGCTGCGCTACATGCCGATTGTGCTTAGTATATTACTGTTTTTTACTGCTAAAGCAACCCCTTAGATACTTAACTGCTGTATTTTTATTCATTATAGTGACGTCAGTTGTTATTAACTTTTTACTTATAGTCTTTTTTTAATACTAACGCTCAATAAATCGTTTTTGCTCAGCCAGTACTTGCAATAATAGGCGTAAATCAGGTTTGGCGGATTGGATCTCTTTGCCTGATTTATCAAACAAAGCATATCTGCCATGTTTATCTATCATTAACGTATTATCTTGTAAAAAGACCACTAGAGTTTCATTATCACCAGTAAAAATCCAAGGGTGATTACGCGTATTAGCAAATAGATCTTCGCCTTGAGAATAGTTATCTGCAGGGCTAATAACACCTAATACATGTTGCATTAGCGTTGTCATTATATCTTGGTGACTGGTTAGTTTATCTAGTTTTTGTGGTGTAATATTAGGCCAATGTATTACCAGCGGAACCTGCGATTGACTTAAATTAAAAGTGTCTTTGCTAACAAGCCATTGGCTATCTTGTTTATCATTGTTCTGATGATAATTTGACGTTACGACCACAACGGTATTATTAAGTATGTTGCTTTCTTTTAAAGTAGTAAAAATGGTCTCTAATTGACTATTTAACTGTGCTTGAGAAGCTGATGTATGCTTATCACCGTTGATTTGTAAGAAAGAGAACCAAGGTGTGCTTTGTTTATTTTTTAACAACCATGAACGCCAACTATTAATCGTTGTGTCGTTATCCTCACTACGTGAAGTAGGTAGTGAGTAATCAGCCAGCACCGCTTGTGTAAATAATGGCGATTTAAATCCGTTAGTTGAAAATAGTGCTAATTGATAGTGACGATAATTTAAAGCGTCAAAGAGCGCTGAGTTTTTGCGGCTACTTAACACACTATCCAAGTAAGACGGTGAAATGCCATAAAATAATCCAAACAGCGCCGTTTCGTTATTTATGCCTGCTGAATAGTGCTGAGAGAAAGAGAGGTTATTATCAGCAAATTGTTGCAAGCTCGGTAGTTTGGCAACGTCTTCATTACCTAATCCATCAACCACAATCATAAGTAAGTTATATGAGCTTTCATCTTTAGAATAATCAAGAGGTGCAAGCGGGTAGGTGATACTTTGTGCCGCAGGATTACCCTCGCTCATTAAACGCTGCTCATACTCAGATTGATTAATAAAACCATGCCGTTCAAGGAATTTACGTGCAGTCATTGGGTAAGACAGTGGTAAGTTTGCACGTTGCATAGTAATAGGGCGATAAAAATTAGCATCTGCCCAAATAGACATAGAGTGGGATAAAATAAAGCAACTAATAAATACACAGGCTAATGGTTTTCCCCATCGCTGGCGGTTTAAGCTGCGCAGCTTTTGCCAACTCCATGTAGCAAATAGCATTTCGATAAGAAAGATAATGGGGATGCCAATAAAGATAAGTTGCCATTCTCGCGCCATTTCACCTTCATCTGGATTGATAACCAAATCCCAAACCAACTGGGTCAAATGAAGTTGAAATTGCTGGTAAACAGCTATATCAAAAATAAGTAATGTCAATCCTGCGCTAGCTAAGGCGCAGGATATCACCCTAAGTAATCGTTGCGAAACTACCACAAAGGTCAACGGGAAAAGAATAAGGATATAAATAGCAAACACGATAAAACTAAAATGGCCCATCCAACTGACAATAGCGTAAAGACGACCTGCAAAGGTACTTGGCCAATCAGCAATAAACAGGTAACGGCTTCCAAGCAAAAGACTTAGAATAATATTAAACAGCGCAAACCAGTGACCCCAACTGATCATTTGGGATACTTTTTCACGATAGGACTGATTTCTCGTTACCATGTCTATAAATATTTCTGTGTTTATTAGTGAATATTGCCTTCATCAATTGAAGCACGTAAAGCGTGAACAAAAGAGTCTGCAATCAGCATTCGTTGAGCAGGGGCAATACTTGTATTGATTAAGTTTGTCACCATGTTCCCCAACACCATCAAAGAAAGATCTGTAGGAGTATGATGTTTTTCAAGAACGCTGACAAGTTCTGCAAGTAATTGCTCAACTTGTTCATCACTATAACGGGATTTTTGTGGCATAAAATCTGAATTCCTACTAAATGGATAAAACGCTATATGTTACCGCAAGGCGTGTTATTTTTCTGCTATTAAATTAATTATTTTGCGGTTATACCCCTTGATAGTAAAAGTAGGGGATGTTTGAATACGCGCACAAAAAGAATCGGGATAAAGGAGGGCGCCCATGAGTCTAGATATTAACCAGTTAGTCTTGCACCAACTTATTAAGCGTGATGAGCAGACATTAGAAGTGGTACTTCGTGATTCACTCTTAGACATTGAGCCGGTTGTTCAAGAGATGGTCGAAGAGTTACATCGTGTTTATAGTGCAAAAAGTAAAGCCTATGGTTTATTTAATGAAGAGAGCGAATTAGCTCAAGCATTACGTTTACAACGTCAAGGTGAAGAAGAATTTTTAGGTTTTTCTCGTGCAGCGACGGTTAGACTTAAAGATGAGTTAGCGAAATACCCTTTTGCTGAAGGGGGAACGGTTCTTTTTTGTCATTATCGTTATCTCGCGGTGGAATATTTATTAATCGCTGTATTGAATAGCTGTAATAGCATGTGGGTCAATGACAGTCTTGATGTATCTTCAACACGCTATTTAGATATTCCTCATGCAGATATTATCGCTCGTATTGATTTAACTGAATGGGAAACTTCACCCGATTCTTTACGTTATTTAACCTTCTTAAAAGGGCGTGTAGGACGCAAAGTTTCAGATTTCTTTATGGACTTTTTAGGGGCGCAAGAAGGTTTAAATACTAAAGTACAAAATAAAGGCTTATTACAAGCGGTTGATGACTTTTGTGAAGCATCAGACATGAATAAACAAGAGCGCCAAACTTGTCGTGAACAAGTCTACAGCTATTGTAATGAGCAATTGCAATCGGGTGAAGAGATTGCATTAACTGAACTTGCACAAGAGTTACCGCCATTAGGTGATCAAAACTTTGCACAGTTTACAGAAGAAAAAGGGTATGAATTAGCGGAAACTTTTCCCGCAGATCGCAGTACATTACGCCAATTAATGAAGTATTCAGGAAGTGGTGGGGGGGTAACGGTTAATTTCGATGCGAAACTGTTGGGGGAAAGAATTTTTTGGGATCCCGCTACCGATACACTGACGATAAAAGGAACTCCACCTAATTTACGCGACCAGTTACAGCGTAGAGTCTCAGAAAAATAGGCAATAGATAGAAACAAATAACGCCACATTAAGTGGCGTTACATGCTCGGCGTCCCGAAAAATAAAGCTCGAAGGTTGGCTTATTAAGCGCGCAGGAAGTCAATATGAGTAATTTTTGGCTTATACTCGTGACGTTGCACTGCTTTAACTTTAACTTTAGTTGCTTTACCATCGATAACGAGGTTAACGAAATCAGCGTAGAACTCAGATTTGTGTTCTTGGTTGATAACTTCGTTGTGATCTAAATCGATAGCGATTGGCTCTTCATTTCCGCCATAAACGATAGCTGGAAAACGGTTAGCCACACGCAGGCGGCGGCTCGCACCCTTACCCTGCTCTTTACGTACTGTTGCATTAATAGTTAACATCTTTTTTCTCTTATGAAAAAGAAAATACATACTTGTTACAGGCGACCCAGCAACAAGCTCGAGATTTGGTTTATCTAAAAACAGATAAAGCGGGGCGCATTTTAACGAAAAAGCACTCTAACAGCAAATATAAATCGACTTTAATATAAGGTATCTGCTTTACGAAAGCGTCCATGATAGTCAAATAACTTATTACGAATTTGCCAAAAGCCATCTTTTTTATTTTTTTGTGCCACAATAAAGTCAGGATAACGTAATAAATCAAACTGATTAATAATATCTTGAGCGTTATGCCATACCAAAGGAACGCCAGGGGCGCGCTGGTGTTCGCGTAAAAACTTGAGTTCAAATACTTTACGTTGGGCAGGCGTTTTTAAACGAAATCGTTCTGAAACAGAAGTACCTTCTTCATCATAATAGTTGATTTTAAGCCACTCACCTTTTTCATCTTGACCACTGAGTAATTGCATTCCTCCACAGCGAAGGATAAGGGCGCCTTTTAGCTTTAAAGCAGCTTTGAGCATATCATCAGGATCAACTAGGATTTCATTACAGTGCACACAACGCCGTGCGGCGATATCATTTTCTTCATTACAGTGTGGGCATAATTTAAAACGAAAGCGATAATCACACTGTTTTTTTTGTCCTTGCTCATCAAGCTCCCAACCTTGGCAACGTCGCCCATAGTGCTCAATAATATCGCCATCTGCATCAACTATGCCCCAGAAAGTGTTAGCGAATTGACAGAGAGGACAAAACACTTGTACCGGTTTGCTATTTGGATTGGGCTTTTTACTACCCACTTCAGGAAGATAAAGGTCGTGAGGGTTACCTGCATAATCTAAGATTAAACATTCTGTTTTTCCTGCAAATAACCTTAATCCTCGTCCTACTATCTGTTGATATAAACTGACGGACTCCGTTGGACGTAAAATAGCAATTAAATCAACATGGGGCGCATCAAAGCCTGTGGTTAATACAGCAACATTAACCATATAACGTAGCTGTTGCTGTTTAAACTGTGAAATTAATGCGTCACGCTCAGAAGAGGGAGTTTCAGCACTGACTAACGCGGCTTGCCCTTGGGGTAATAATGTGAAGATTTCTGTCGCATGTTCTACTGTTGCCGCAAATATCATCACACCACGGCGTTGTTCACCGTATTCAATTATCTGTGACACAATATGAGGTGTAATACGCTGTTGTTTTTTTACTTCGCGATTGAGATCTTCTTGATTAAAAATACCATTTTGGCTCGTTCTAACTTGGCTAAAGTCATATTGCAAAATAGGCATATCTAAACGTGTTGGTGGGACTAAGAAATGGTGACTTATCATGTAGCGTAAAGGTAATTCATAAATACAGTCACGAAAAAAACAATTGTCATCCCCTTTTACCATACCGTGATAGTGATATTGGTAAATCCAACCAGTCGGTAAACGATAAGGAGTAGCCGTTAATCCTAAGATGCGTAATTGGGGGTTAATGGTTTGAAGTTGTTTGATCACTTGTTGGTATTGGCTATCTTCAGACAGACTAATACGGTGACATTCATCAATAATTAATAGAGAAAAAGCATGCTCAAACTGTGATAAGTTGCGTGCTACCGATTGCACACTGCCGAAAACAACCTTGCCTCGACTCTCTTTTTGCTGTAATCCGGCGGCATAAATATCCGCAGATAGACCATAGGCTTCATATTTGCTATGGTTCTGCTCTACTAATTCCTTTACATGTGTTAGAACCAATACCCGCCCACGTGTTCTTTTAGCAAGTTCGGCAATGACTAAGCTTTTTCCAGCACCGGTAGGTAATACAATAAGTGCTGGTGTTTTATGTTGGCGAAAATAAGTGATTGTCGCGTTAACCGCGTCAAGCTGATAAGGTCTGAGTGTAAAAGCCATAACCATACATCAAAAGCAAAACAGAGCACCAGCGTAGCACTTTTTAGCGGTGAGTGCGAACAGAAAGACTGTAATTAAATACAGTGAAAGGCTAAATGATTTAAGGGTAAATTAATTAGTTGTTTTATTGTTAATATTCATTTTTAATAGATGCCTCATATCAGATGGTACTCTTCCATTTTTCAGAGAAATTCATGCGATTAGATAAATTTTTATCCCAGCAATTGGGGATTAGCCGTAATTTAGTAGCTCGTGAACTTAGAGCGGGGCTTGTGACTATAGATGGTGAAATGGTAAAAACAGGTGCGACTAAAATCACACCTGAACAAGAAGTTGCTTATGATGGCAATGTGTTGACACAAATTTTAGGCCCGCGTTATTTTATGTTGAACAAACCTATTGGTTATGTGTGTTCAACGGATGATCCTGTTAACCCCACCATTCTTTATTTTATTGATGAGCCACTAGCACATAAATTACATGCTGCAGGGCGTTTAGATATTGATACTACAGGGTTAGTGCTATTAACCGATAATGGTCAATGGTCTCATCGTATAACGGCACCTAAACATCACTGTGAAAAAACGTATGTCGTAACGTTGGAACAGCCTATTGCTACGGATGTCGCCGAGAAATTTAAAACGGGTGTTCAGTTAAATGGCGAAAAAGAATTGACTAAGCCTGCGACATTGGAAGTAATAACACCGACTGAGGTAAAACTGACCATCAGTGAAGGGAAGTACCATCAAGTTAAACGTATGTTTGCTGCGGTGGGTAATCATGTTGTCGCGTTACATCGAGAGCGTATCGGTGATATCACATTAGATGATGCTTTAGCGCCAGGAGAATACCGACCGCTAACAGAAGAAGAAATCAATAGCATTCATCTACCTAAATAATAATTATATTTTGTCGTTTTTTGGAGTTTAACTGCGTGCAAGAGCAACGTCCGTCGTACTTTAGCCTCATTTTAATATTGGGGCTTATTTCCATGCTTATGCCACTGGCTATCGATATGTATCTGCCAAGTTTACCTACTATAGCACGGGATTTTGGCGTGCCTGGTGGCCAAGTTCAGATGACATTAAGTAGCTATATCTTTGGTTTTGCTATTGGGCAAATGGTCTATGGGCCGATGGCAGATAGTTTAGGGCGTAAACCGGTTATTCTAGGTGGTGTGATTGTTTTTGCGTTAGCGTCGAGCGCTTGTGCACTATCTGACTCGATCGATATGCTAATTGGTATGCGTTTTCTACATGGATTTGCTGCCGCCGCTGCAAGTGTTGTCATTAATGCTTTAATGCGGGATATGTTTTCAAGAGATGAGTTCTCAAGAAGCATGTCATTTGTTGCATTAGTCATGACGATTGCCCCATTATTAGCGCCATTACTTGGTGCTTGGGTGATGAACTGGTTCTCATGGCATGCTATTTTTTGGAGTATCGCTATTGCGGCGATCATTGCTGCTGCATTAATTGCGCTCTATATACCGGAAACTTTGCCCAAACAGCACCGCCAACGCTTTAGCCTACGAGTGACATTTAGTCAATTTATTAGCTTATTTAGAGCACGTCGAGTACTTTGCTATATTCTGGCATCGGGATTTTCTTTTGCAGGGATGTTTTCATTTTTAAGTGCGGGGCCTTTTGTTTATATCGAACTACATGGTATTCCATTCGATCAATTTGGCTTGTACTTTGGTTTTAATATTATTTTCTTGATTGTCATGACCAGTATCAATGGGCGCTATGTGCGCCGATTTGGTGCACTGAATATGTTACGTTTTGGGTTAACTGTGCAGTTTTTAATGGGCATATTCTTAATATTGGTGGTTGCCCTTAATTTACATTTTTACTTCCTTGTTGTGGGAGTGGCTATGTATGTTGGTGGGATAGCCATGATAACCTCAAATGCGATGGCCGTTATTCTTGAAGACTATCCACATATGGCGGGTACGGTATCTTCTTTAGCCGGTACTATCCGTTTTGGTGTGGGGGCTTTAGTTGGAACCGCTATTGCAATGTTACCCGCTAAAACTGAGTGGCCGATGGTGAGTTCGATGGCATTTTGTGTTATCTGTGCCATGAGTTTCTTGTTACTTGCTCGTCGTTATAAATAAGAATATCACGCTATAAATACACTATATTTATAGCGTTTTCCTTTCTATTTATCTTTAAAATGTCATTATCGCCACGTTTTTCACTAAATATTTCTCTAAATTCTTTCCCTTCAATGTAACTTATTTGATTTGTATCAACACTTAATGTTGTGTTTTTGTTAAATTAACTAGGGTTTATTTTAATAATCATCTATTATTGTTTTAGTAATATGAAATATCATGATAAAAATTGATAGATTGTTTTACTTAAATGCGTAAAATTTTATGCAATTATTTTATATAGTTGATAAAATGTTAAATAAATGAAAGAATAATTGAAAAGAGTAATCAGGGCTGATAGGAAGGTTGATAAAGGTTAAGCGAAATAAACAGCTTAAAATACCTCTCTCTTTGTAAGATTATTGTAACGTTCATGCTTTATTTTTAACAATATTTTAATATGTGTGTGAGCAAGTCAGTTCAAACTCGTATTGATGATGTATTAAATTAACGTGTTGATGAAACAGGATTGATTTGTGGAAAATGTACAACTTTCGGTGGTTCATAAGCTGCCGCTGAGTTATCGGTGGCTAGCAGGCTTTACAGGAACAAGGGTAGAAATTCTACCTGAGAATGATGCTAGTAGACAAAATACCTTGATTGGCTTAAAACTGCTAAGTCATGATGGTATGACTTTAGATGAGGCAATACAGAACTTACAAAAGTATCTGAATAATCTCAATATTGAAAATGTGATTATTGAGTGGGATGGCGTACCTTGTTTATTTTTACATAGTGATGATGAGTGCGCAGCACTTTGTTGCTTAAAAAATGCTGGGGTTGCAATTGCTGAGCCATTTCCAACAGACTACTCTTATCTGTAGTTCTTTTTTGTTCTTAATGGGTATTTCTCTATGACATATGCACAATCTATTGCTATGTACTTAGATAAAAATACTCACTAACGATGGCTATATGGCTCTGTTATGCAAGAAAAAACAACATAAAAAAGCCCCATACTCAATAAGTATTGGGGCTTTTTTATTGCGATAAGATATAAGGGAAAATTTTATCTTAATGACGCTTGAGAATAGTTATCAGCAAGACTTGTTGTTGTATTATTATCAATGATCCGACGTGCTGTATAGAAACGGTTTTTCCAATAGACATTGGACATTTCAGAAACGATAACACCACTGCTGGTTGATGCGTGAACAAACTTATCATTACCGATATAAATACCAATATGGCGCATAGTGCGACCAGTCTTAAACAGTACTAAGTCACCCGCTTTTAAGGTTGAACGATTAACTTTGGTACCGGCAAATTGCTGATCGGAGGTTGAACGAGGTAATTCGACACCAAATTGATCACGAAAAGTTCTTTGGACAAAAGCGGAACAATCAATACCACTTTTTGTATTGCCACCTAAGCGGTATGCAACACCTTTCCAGTCTGCATATTGGTCAAGTATCTTAGATTTTATATCGAGATTCTTCACCAATGATTCAAATTCATCTTGAGATGCTTGGGAAATAGATGTGCTTGAAGATTTATTAAGTGGGGCAGTTGTTGAATTAGCTAAGCGTGAAGACGCGTTTTGTGAACTACAGGCTGATAACGTAGCTACGACAATAAACGCCGGTATGAGCTTAAGCATTCTCATAAACGGTTTATTTCTCATTGTGACAGATTTCCCTTACATCCTTATGTGCCAGATGAGCACATGAATATTCACCAAATAACCAGAGAATATAGTGTAATTTAACTCTGGCAACCCTATTTCGCGAAAAACGTGCTCTAAAGCACGTAAATATCCACATTAAACAATAAATAATGTGGAAACGTAAAAAGTTTACATAAAGAAAAGTCAAATGGCGAGAGGAAAGAGGCTTAATTTACAAAACATTAGATAATAAAGAACGCATACTAAAAATGATTATCTTTTTGTTATAAAACTATCCTTTTACAGATAAAAAATAAGCGCTCAGTAGGGCGCTTATTTTTACTTTTACTTATTTTTTATACTTAATTAGCTAAATACTTTTTTGCCTTTAAAAGGGAGATGTTCATCTAGCCAATGAATGATGATATCGGATGCAGGGGTTATTAATAACCAGCTTGTTGTGACTAAAGTGAGCGAGATAGAGCCAACTAAGATATCAGAAGCCCAATGTGCGCCAGCCATAACACGAGGTAATGAAAAAATTACCGTAATTAAAAGAGCGCATAAAAAAGAGCGAAATGAAAGATAACGTAATATAAAGCTACAAAAGATCAGTAGCATCAAACCATGATCGCCAGGAAAGCTATCACCTGATGCATCTTTAGTCGGTATTCCTGTCACTACACCTACGCGGTGCACATCGTGAAAATGAAGTGTTGGGCTAGGTCTTTCGATAGGAATATTTTGTCCAATCTGATTAATTACGATTGCACTTAGCACCATAACTATTCCCACAATAATGAGATGGCGTTTGCCCTGATAATCTTTCTGACGAAAGGTATGGTAATACAACCCTCCCATCGCCAGCAGAATAATCACATCGAATGCTCGATTATTGACATAAGCCACAAACATAGCAAAAGAAGAGTCTGGCAATAGTTGCCGATTAAAAAAATAAAAGATATGTGTATCTATTGAAAGCCAAAAGCCATGTTGTGCGGGAAGATACCAAGATAAAAAAAGAGTCAATCCAACCAAATTTAACAGCAAGATAAGAGACAATTTTTGTTTAGCAGTAGAAAGTTTCATAAGGATAATTAAAAAATTCGTTGATTAATTGTGATCTAAATCACAAATATTCCAAGTTTATGGCAGGGACTATAGCCAAAATAAAAAAAAATATCTTTGCAATTAATTGCTAAGGCAAATGTTATCTTTTTGTTTCAGGCTTGTTAGCTTCTCTTATCTTGATATAAGTCAAATATAGAATATTTTTTATTGATAGTCTTAATTTGAGTATTTTATAATTTCTTTCTAAACTTTAATCAAAGATAAAAGTTAAATAAATAAAGTTACTAGCCGATATTAGTTATTAGTTTAATAGCATATTGGCTCGTGGACATTCTGTACTTAAATAAATGAGAGGAGGTTTATTTTGAAAAAGATACCGATAGTTTTAGCATGTCTAGGTCTATTATTAACGGCACCTAGTTTAGCACGTGAAAGTAAAGTGTTAGGTTCAACAACAATTACTTTTGTTGGTGCTATTGTCGAAGGCGGATGTTTTGCATCATCAGAAGAAAATACTGTTAAAACAAGTTGTTGGAATGGTAAGGAGATGAAAGACTTCCAATATAAACTAGATGCTAATCAGCAGTTTAACTCGCAATTAATTAATAATAAAGGTTTTATGGATATCGAATGGATTAACGATCATCTAGCAGTAATGAATATTGTTTATAATTAGTTAATTAATACTAATAATAAAATAAATTGTGTTAATTAAATAGAAAGTTGATGTTTAAATAATTAGGTTATTAAAGTTATGAATATTTGACTTAAGCTTAAATCAACGTTGATTTTTTATTTATAAATAAAAACCACTCATATTTGATAGACATCAAACATTCTTATTGTGTCTATATGAATGTCATATTTTATTGCTATGATAAAAGTATGTCGAGTAGGCGTGATCCTCATACCTACTGCGCAAACAAGAAGTGAGGTCGTTATGAAAAAATATCTGACCATTTTATGCAGTCTTCTCGTTTCCAGTTCGATATCATTTGCTTGGGCGTCAACAGCACAGCAAACCACAGGACAGATTTATGTACGAGGAGCGATTGTTGATCCAGCTTGTGAAATTAATTTCACACTCGATCAAGCTGAGTACCAATGTTACAAAAATAACAAAGTCTTTACATCAACCCAGTCTATTTTCCCTACCTCTTTTGAACAATCATCATCAATTATACTGCCTCAAAATATGGGGAAAGCTGAAATCCGTTGGATGGATGGCGCTGAAAAAAATGGATTGATTAATGTGCAATATTTTTAATTGTGTATTGACAGGGAATGATTAGGTAAACAAGTCAAATAATCGTTGTCACAGTAGGTTTCTTACGATTATCTGACCTATTTAGCATCACATCAGTAAAATATTACTTTGTGAGGGAGGTTTTTGGCGGTTAATTAATCAGCACGTCCCATATAGCGACGTTCAGCAATATGAATACGGATTTTATCCCCTGTAGAAAGATATTCAGGGACTTGAATGACTAATCCAGTAGGTAGAGTCGCAGGCTTAGTACGAGCGCTCGCTGACGCGCCTTTAATGCCCGGTACTGTTTCGATAATTTCCATATCAACAGTTTGCGGTAACTCTAAAGCTAAAACTTGTCCATCCATAGTTAAGACCTGCATCCCAGCTAAGCCTTCTTCTGGAATAAACAGTAACTCTTCTTCAATCTGATCTTTTTTGAAGGTGTAAGGCGTATAATCTTCATTGTCCATAAAGACATATTCATCACCATCGATATACGAGAAACTGACTGCACGGCGTGTTAAGTTGATAGTATCGAGAATATCATCCCCTTTAAAACGTTCTTCTACTTTTTGACCTGTACGAATATCAGTAAAGCGCATTTTATACAAAGTACTTGCACCGCGAGCACTTGGCGCTTGGATGTCGATATCTTTTACCAATAATAATTTATTGTTATAACTGATAGCCATACCGCGCTTAATTTCATTAGCTTTTGCCATAGGTAACCTTCTATAAATAGCATTGACGATAATGGCGACAAAATTACTCGTAGTACTGAAACTTGGCAAGTATTTCGCAATATTTTTTTGGCAGAAGAAGGTTCAAGCCAGCATATTGCTGGCTTGACGGAAGATCAGCGGTAAATAGGTAGGAGATTAAAGTTTGCTAATATGTGTGCAATCGCATTAATTGCACCAAATAAGATCACAAAGATAATCATAAAGGTGCCACCAGGTGCTTTAAAGCTTTGTTGCTGATGACGTTGGCGACTGGCTTTTGCCATTAATGCTGGAATAATCGCCGCCCAAATAGTGGCTGCAAGTCCTGCAAAGCCAATAGCATACAAGAAGCCATCAGGAAAAATAATCGCTAGAATGGTAGGTGGGACAAAAGTCACGATGGCTGATTTTAAACGTCCAGTCCCTGTATTTGAGAATTTAAAGAAATCAGCTAAATAATCAAATAACCCTAAAGACACGCCTAAAAATGAACTCGCTAATGCCATATATGAGAACAAGTCTAATAAGAATGAAACGGAAGTATTTGCTGTATTGATACGCATTTGTGCCAGTAAGTTACCAATATTTCCGCCTTCAGCAATGACTTGTTTAAAGCCTTCACGAGGAATATTACCTTGCACAACAAACTGCCATAAAATGTAGATAGCCAGCGAAATCAAGGTACCAATTAATAGACTTTTCATCACGGCTTTACCGTCTTTACGGTAGTAGGTGACTAATCCAGGAATATTGCCGTGATAACCAAACGAAGTTAATAAATAAGGTAATGCGGCTAGTGCATAAGGTAAATAACTGGCATGGCTTTCTGTTGTATTAAATAATACCGGCATTTTCACTTCGGTAAATAATCCACCGATAGCAAATACAAAAGCCACAATCATACCGCCAATTAATATGGTACTTAAGCGATCAACGGCTCGGGTTGATAACCAAACGAAGAAAGCAACAACAAGGGCAAATACTAAGCCTGCAACGGCTTGTGGCAAGCTAACCACATTAGCGAAATTTTGCACAATGATAGAGCTACCTGCAGAAATATAGGCATAAGTTAAAATATAGAGAACAAAAGCAATAGAAAGACCATTAATGGTACTCCATCCCTTACCTAATAAATCTTTGGTAATAGTATGAAAGCTTGATCCTAGGGGGTAGTGAAGATTAACTTCTAAGATCATTAAGCCAGACATAAATAGGCAAAACCAAGTATAAATGAGTAAAAAGATAGAGCCGGTAAACCACACACCGGAAGTCACAATAGGAATGGAAAACATACCGGCACCTACTGCTGTACCGGCAATAATCATCGCACCACCGAGTATAGATGGGCGTTTAGCAATGGATGTGACTTCTGACATAGCATGTCCTTATAAAAAATGACTCAATGTACTAGCTTGATAGTGTAGAGGATACACGCTTGATCTGAGGGTGTAAATAGAGCACTTCCTTGTTTATTAAATAAAAAAAATGAATAAAAATAGTACAATAAGTTTTTATTTATATATAAATCAATAGATTAACCCATTTTTGTTCAAAAATAATCCAAGTAGAGTCAAGGAAATTAAACAGAAAAAAGATCACGTTGAATAATAACAAAGTAGGGGGAAACATTATTCTGAATAAAGAGTATTCAGAATAATGATGAAGAGTGTTAATTAAGGTTGATAGAAACGTTTACTTTTCCATAAAGCAATAGAATTACGGCTCGCTTCAAAATGAGGTTCAGGTAAATCATCAGGTGAGCACCAGCGTAGTTCAGAACATTTATCTGGCTCCATTAACTTAGGCTCGCCACCTTGATATTGCGCTAGCATACAGATAGATACGGTATGTTTACCTTCTAATTGATAAGTTTGTAGATTGTTGCTGATCCCAATCACTTCAGGAGTAGGAATGGTAATGCCAATCTCTTCTTCAATTTCACGAATAGCACATTGTTCAAAGGTTTCCCCCGGATCGACATGGCCACCAAAAATTGACCAATAAGGGGCGTGTTTACCACAGCGTTTACCTAATAATACTTCACCTTTTTCATTGACGATGATCACTCCAACACCAACGACTACAGACATGAGAGACTCCAAAATAGCATACAGATGACAAAGTAGAGACTTGCGATTTTAGTACATCAAATCGCAAGTAAAAAAGAAATAAGGTTATTGAGTTTGTTGTGATTTTAACCAAGCTATTTCTTCTGGCCAAATATCAGGGTTAATTGTTTCTAAGATAAGTGGGATCCCATCAAAACGGGGATCTTGCATAATATAAGTAAAAGGGACTTTGCCAATATTGCCTTGTCCTAAACTATGATGGCGATCGACACGGCTAGCCAATTCGCTTTTAGCATCATTTAAGTGCATGGCTTTTAAATATTGAAAGCCGACAATATTATCAAATTCAGCAAAGGTCTTTTCGCAGTCTTCAACGGTACGTAGATCATAACCTGCAGCAAAAGTGTGACAAGTATCAATACAAACGCCCACTCGAGATTTATCTTCTACACCATCGATAATGGCGGCGAGATGTTCAAAACGATAGCCTAAGTTAGTGCCTTGTCCAGCGGTATTTTCAATTACTGCGGTCACATTTTGGGTTTTATCTAAGGTGATATTAATGGATTCAGCGATGCGTTGCAGACATTTATCAACATCGATTTTTTTTAAATGGCTACCTGGGTGAAAATTAAGTAATTCAATGCCTAATTGCTCACAACGTTGCATCTCATCGAGAAAAGCGGCTCTTGATTTTTCAAGGGCTTCCTCTTCTGGATGCCCTAAATTAATTAGATAGCTGTCGTGTGGTAAAATTTGTGCAGGACCATAGCCATAGATTTCACAATTTTTTTTAAATTTATCAATCGATTCAGTTGATAACGGGGCTGCTTTCCATTGGCGCTGATTTTTAGTAAAAAGAGCAAATGCCGTTGCTTTGATCTCATGAGCTCGTAATACAGCCTGATCAACACCACCTGCAGCACTGACATGTGCGCCAACAAATTTCATCATAGTTCTCCTCTAATCACATTTCACACTACGATAACAAATCGTGGGCTTATTGACATCTGAATATGAGGAAAATAAAAAGGCGCAACTTAAACTAGAATAAGTTGCGCAATACGGAGGTACATACTCAAGGATAGATTAAACAATCACATCAACACAGATTGGATAAAGATATTAATAGCAGCACCACCTAACGTTAGCCAGAAAAAGAGAAATAAAGCTAGCAGTAGTGGTTTTACACCCGCTTGACGTATCGCACTAATATGCGTTGTTAAACCTAATGCCACCATTGCCATTGCCAATAAAATAGTATCAATAGTGACGATATGGTTCACAATAGCGGCAGGAATTAAATTAAATGAATTAAAACCAGCCATTAAGATAAAGAACACCGCGAACCAAGGAATAGTTATCGGACTTTTTTCTGTTGTCGCACCGACTGTTTTACGACCCTTTTTACTAATATAAGTAGAAAGGATAATTAAGAAAGGTGCCAGCATCATCACGCGGATCATTTTACTAATTACGGCTGCATTTTCTGCATCTGGACTAATTGAATGACCCACCGCAACAACTTGAGCGACTTCATGTATGGTTGAACCAGCGAAGATACCAAAAGTTTCTTCACTAAAAGGTAACCAACCGGCAAAAGCGTTAAGATGGAAGAACCATGGGTAGAGGAAAATACCGATAGTTCCAAAAATCACGACGGTGGATACAGCCACTGCAACTTGGCTCGCCTGAGCTTTGACAACAGGCTCTGTTGCCATGACCGCAGCCGCACCACAAATACTACTACCAGCACCAATTAACATGACGGTTTGATCATCAAGACCAAAATATTTTTTCCCCACCCACATTGCAATGAGAAAAGTTGAGGTCAACATAATCGCGTCAATAATTAACCCTGTTGCACCTACATCTGCAATTTGCTGAAAAGTGAGTCTAAAACCGTATAGGATGATCCCCGCACGTAGTAAATAGTGTTTGGCAAACTTAACGCCTTCATCACTATAAGGTTTAGCGATGGGATAAACCGTATTACCCGCAATAATGCCAAATAAGATAGCCAGTGTAAGAGCGCCTAACCCCATACTGGAAAACCATGGAATATCACCTACGTAAATAGCGAGGGCGGTTAATATACCTGTTAGCAGCAAGCCGGGGAGCCAGCGATAAACAGGAATAAAACATTTTTTAGCCAATGTGGTTGTTTGACTTTGCTCTGACATAGAAAAACCTTGCTTATGTAAATTTTGCATAAGCATATAACAGATATAATTATTTATTAAATTCATTATTTTTATAATAATAACCACTAAAACTAATATAGGTGTATTTTCACAATTGTTCTTGGTATGTTATTGGTTTGTGGATAGTATGTTATTACTATGACAGCTAAAAGGTGGGATGGACATGCGTATTACATTGCGACAACTGGAAGTATTTACTGAAGTACTTAAAAGTGGTTCTACAACACAGGCTTCACAACAGTTGGCATTATCTCAATCCGCTGTGAGTGCTTCTTTAACTGATCTAGAAACTCAGTTAGGAGTACAACTTTTCGATAGAGTGGGGAAGCGCTTAGTAACTAATGAACATGGGCGATTATTATATCCAAGGGCACTCTCTTTACTTGAGCGAGCTACGGAAGTAGAGCAGTTATTTCAAGCCGGAAATGGTGCATTACGTATTGCTGCTAGCACCACTATTGGTAATTATATTTTGCCCCAAATGTTGGGTAATTTTCATCGTAACTACCCCGATATTCCACTTGAAATGAGTATTGGTAATACGGAAGAAGTCGTCAAATCAGTCAGTGAGTTCCGTGTGGATTTAGGCCTGATTGAAGGGGCTTGCCAAAGCTCTGAATTGATCAGCCAAAAATGGCTACTGGATGAAATGGTCATATTTTGTTCCCCTGAACATCCTTTAGCTAAGGCTAAAACAGTGACATTAGCCGATCTTCAATCCGCGCCGTGGATCTTACGTGAAAATGGTTCAGGGACGCGAGATGTACTCAATCATCTACTGTTTGCTTCATTACCCGGATATCGAATCGAAATGGAATTAGGTAATTCAGAAGCGATAAAACATGCGGTAATGTATGAAATGGGGATTAGTTGTTTATCTCGCCGAGTGATCCAAGATCAAATAGATAATGGCTCTTTAAAAGAGATAAAGGTCGAAGGCCTAAAATTACAACGTACTTTGTATTTGGTCTATCATCGCCAAAAACATGTCTCTGATGCCCTCAAAAAATTACTTTCATATTGTAATGCTGAACATTTAATCGACAACGCTTGATAAGTTACTAATAATTGACGCCCGATTATGAAGGTATCTTATAATCCTAGATCCTTGCTATTCACCACAGCCAGATTTGTTACAATCGATGCTAGGAATATGAATATAACCGTGGAATGATAATGTCAGAACAACAAACAGATACCGCAAAATCGGGTGCGGTACGCACTTTGCGTCGAGAATTAAAGGCGCGACATTTAGCGATGATCGCTATTGGTGGTTCAATTGGTACAGGGCTTTTTGTCGCATCAGGTGCAACTGTTGCTCAAGCAGGGCCAGGGGGAGCATTACTCTCTTACGCATTAATAGGACTTATGGTCTATTTCCTTATGACCAGCCTTGGAGAGTTAGCGGCATTTATGCCTGTTTCCGGATCTTTTTCAACCTATGGCTCTAAATATGTTGATGAAGGATTTGGTTTCGCACTAGGCTGGAACTACTGGTACAACTGGGCTGTGACGATTGCAGTTGACTTAGTCGCCGCGCAGCTCGTGATGCTGTATTGGTTCCCTGATGTGGATGGTTGGATTTGGAGTGCGTTATTTTTAGCCGTTATTTTCTTGCTTAACTATATTTCTGTAAAGGGATTTGGTGAAGCGGAATATTGGTTTTCATTAATTAAAGTATCGACCGTGATTATTTTTATTGCGGTGGGTATTGCGATGATCACCGGTATTATGAAAGGTGCTGAAAATGCAGGTTGGCACAACTGGGAAATCGGCGATGCGCCTTTTGCTGGTGGTTTTGCTGCCATGATAGGGGTAGCGATGATTGTTGGGTTCTCTTTCCAAGGAACTGAACTTATCGGTATCGCAGCGGGGGAGTCGAAAGATCCTGCGAAAAATATTCCTAAAGCAGTACGTAAAGTTTTTTGGCGTATTTTACTATTTTATATCCTAGCTATCTTAATTATCAGTTTAATCATTCCTTATACTGATCCTAACTTGCTACGTAATGATGTGGGTGACATCAGTGTGAGTCCGTTTACACTGGTATTTAAAAATGCAGGGTTACTTTCAGCTGCCGCTATCATGAACGCAGTTATTTTAACGGCGGTGCTTTCGGCAGGGAACTCCGGTATGTATGCATCTACGCGTATGTTATTTACCTTAGCAAGAGAAGGTAAAGCGCCGAAATTTTTTGGTAAATTATCCAAAAACGGTGTTCCACGTAATGCACTTTATGCAACAACAGTGGTTGCGGGTTTATGCTTTTTAAGCTCAATGTATGGTAACCAAACGGTTTATTTATGGTTATTAAATACATCAGGTATGACAGGATTTATTGCTTGGTTAGGTATTGCAATCAGTCATTACCGTTTTCGTCGGGGTTATGTAGCACAAGGTCGTGATCTGAATGAATTGCCATATCGTTCAGGCTTCTTCCCTGTAGGACCTATTTTTGCCTTTATTCTCTGTTTAATTATTACATTAGGTCAAAACTATCAGGCATTTTTAGAAGATACTATTGACTGGTATGGTGTTGTGGCAACCTATATTGGGATCCCATTATTCCTGCTGATTTGGTTTACTTATAAAATAGTGAAGAAAACACGTTTTATTCGTTACAGTGAAATGCAGTTTCCTGAGCATATTGAAAACAAAAAATAGTTAGTTTTATCACTAAATAGAGAGCCGGCTAATTTGTGAACTTTATCACAATTTAGCCGGCTCTTTTTCTATTCTATGACTAATAATTACACAAATAAGAGAAAATTCTAATTTATATTCGCAATCGCATTGATAAGTATTCTTATTTGCTTTATTGTTAGCAAACAATTTATTGCATAATAATGTGACGACAGTGTTATTGGTTATAGAAAATAGATCTGATGTATGTAAAGCGTCATCATCCACTCTCTAGAGTGATTTTTAGCTCATCTAATAACGCATCGTTGTATAAGAAGTCATATATTGAATATCGCGTATTATATCAATTAAGCGAATTTTCTTCTTATTTGTCACATTATTCTCAATTAATCAATTTTAATGCAAAAAAGTGATGAATAAATTATCAGGTTAAACTTTGGCATAGTTATCTGTTAATAAAACAGCTGGATAGAAAATCAATAGCAATATGCAAATAGATGTAGCTATATATTTGTTTGATTAATCTACAGACTAGCCTGATAAATATATTGTCATTATTAATAGGATTTTATTAACACATTGTTTTAAAAGAAAATTTACATGTCAAATTATTTGAGTGATAAAAACCTTATAGAAGCATAAAACAATAACAGCAGAAGTATAGGAATTTATTCAATAGGGATATAAAAATAATATCAAAATAACTAAGGGTAATTAAATTAATTACCTTCATTGTTGAGCAACTGTCGATCTGTCCATCTATATAAAACTTAAAGAATATATATTCTTGGAGAATCGGGAATGGTAGTGTTAAAGAAAAATAAAATTGCGCTTGGCGTTGTTGCTGCTCTTGCATCAAGTTTTGTGATGACAGCTTCCGCAGAAGATCCGGAAAGATTACTGGTGACAACCGCTTCGGGATTTAAACAGACTGTTGAAGATGCTCCAGCTTCTGTTTCAGTTGTAACTCGTGAACAATTAGAAACAAAATCATATCGTGATGTAACTGATGCGCTAAAAGATGTTCCGGGGGTGCTAGTGACAGGGGGCGGTAGTAGCTCTGATATTAGTATTCGTGGTATGGATGCTAAGTATACCATGATCTTAGTCGATGGTAAGCGTGTTGCATCTCGTGAAACGCGTCCTAATAGTGATAACTCAGGTATTGAACAAGGCTGGTTACCGCCTTTACCCGCGATTGAGCGTATTGAGGTAGTAAGAGGCCCAATGTCTTCTTTATATGGCTCTGATGCCATGGGAGGCGTTATCAATATTATTACGCGTAAAGCGCAAAAAGAATGGAACTTTAGTTTACGTGGTGACACAACGTTGACTGAGCGTAAAAATGAAGGAAATACAGGGCAAGGTAGTTTCTATGCTGCAGGTCCATTGATTGATAATGTGTTAGGTCTAAAGCTGCAAGGGCAATATTCTCACCGTGGTGAAGATAGACGTGTTGATGGCTATAACCGTCAGATCACGGCAAATGGTGGCGGTACATTAAGCTGGACACCAGATGAGAAAAATACCGTTGAATTTGAATTTAAAAAAGATAATCAACATCGTGATTCACGTGTTGGCTATTCAAAATCAGCTGAACTTGTTAAAGGGAAAAAACCACAAAGTAGTTTTACTGATTATGAGCTAACGCATTATGCCTTAACCCATGATGGTATTTATGATTTTGGTACCATGAATACCTATGTTCAGCGCGATGAAAGCCGCAATCCATCACGTAAAATGGATTATGATGATACAACTGTTCGTAACCAAACCGTCTTTATGTTTGGTGATCATATGTTAAGTGTCGGCGGTCAATATCGCTATGAAGAGCTGAAAGATGAAGGCAATAAGCTTAAAGGTAATAATAAGCTAGATCGCTATAGTTGGGCGCTATTTGCTGAAGATGAGTGGACATTGACAAACGACTTCGCTTTAACTGGCGGTTTACGGATGGATAAAGATGAAAACTTTGGTACTCACTGGACACCGCGAGTTTATGGTGTTTGGCATTTAGCTGATGAATGGACATTAAAAGGTGGGGTATCTACTGGATATCGTTCACCGGATTTACGCCAAGCGACAGCTACTTGGGGACAGGTTACTGGAGGAGGACGCTTGGATGGTGTTATTTTTGGTAACCCTGATCTAAAACCTGAAAAATCGGTAACAGAGGAAATTGGTATTATTTGGGATAATCGTGATAACTTAACGGCAAGTTTAACGATTTATAATACTGATTTTAAAGATAAAATAATGGAAAAGCGCGTTTGTGACAAAGACTCATCTAAACCATGTACAGCGGATAATGGTTTTGGTCATGTCTATGATTTTGTAAGTAAACGTGAAAATGTTGATAAAGCCAATATGCGCGGTGTTGAAGTTACTGCTAACTGGATTATTTCCCCAGAATGGAATTTAGCAGCAAACTACACGTTCACAGATACGGAACAAAAGAGTGGTGATTTCAAAGGTAAGCCTCTGAATAAGCAACCGCGCCATATGGCAAACGCGACCTTAAATTGGGAAACCACCCCTGAAATGGAAACTTGGGCACGCATTAATTTCCGTGGTAAGACATCAGATTATTTATCACGTACTTCAATGGCTAAGAGCACACCTTCATACGCCTTTGTTGATGTAGGGACTAGCTATAGTCTAACGAAGCAACTTAATCTGATCGGTGGCGTCTATAATGTTTTTGATCGTCGTATCGAAAGAGATAATTACGGTTCAACCTTAGAAGGCCGTCGTTATAACATCGGATTAAACTACAACTTCTAGTTCTATCCCTCAGTGTGTGTCAATCCAGCTCCACATTATGTGGAGCTTTTTTTGTTATTTAATTAAAGTCAATACTGGCAAAATACATAATAGGCATTTATATTTAGTTTAATGAATCATCTAAAAATAAAGTTTATTTGTTTTTAACCACTGACTATCTTTTACTGAATACTTAATCTTTTTTTTCTTATTACTGAAAATCGTTTTTGATTACTCTATATGGCTTGTTAAAAAATAAAGGTATTTCAGTTGGCTGTATCTTTTTTGATCTTTATAGCGTGAAATAAGCAATTAACTTACATTATTTTTGTTTATGTATTGTTAATGCTTTATTTTGGTTGGTATTGTTGTATATAACATGCAAAATTAATTAACTTTTTGATTGTTAATGTATTAATGATTTTTGTTGTTTAATACCAAACGACAATAGGCTATATCTCAAAGTTAGGCTTTGTGATAAAAACGCAAATATTGTCAATGAAATGTGACAGTAAAGGCTAACTCAGTTTGCTATTTAAAAAGATCGTAAAAAAAGGTGGTTTTTTGATGAAAATCTATTGCTATTTAAGTCTGAGACGTGCAAAATGCGCCCACTAAAAATATGACTGATGCGTTTTAACTGCATCGGTTTTTTTTTGCTTTTTACTTATTACTACACCAAGAGGTCAGACTTATTTTAGTCTGAATAGATAACATAATTTAATTAGCAGCCAGCCCCTTAGAGAAAGGGTTGTCGTGATAGAGGAATGCTAATATGGTACAATTATTCTCTTTCGCAGTCGGGCCTAACGGCACCTGCGGTAATGATGACTACGGAGCACGGCGTCTCCTAAACTCACTCCTGTCCTCAAAAACTTCTTTCTATTCTGTTTATAGACAGATGCGAAGTCTTCCCAGTAACTGTCGGTTGAGTTTATCAAGTACTCAGTTCGAAGTTATGGGAGGGTTCGCTCATGTCAGATAATGTCATCTCCTCTATCGGCACCAATCAAACTGGTGTTAATAACCGTGTTCAATTACGCAAAACATTGACGCTAATGCAAGTCGTCATGATGGGGTTGGCATTTTTACAACCTATGACGATTTTTGATACTTTCGGTATTGTATCAGGCATAACCAATGGTCATGTGGCAACATCTTATGCTATTGCGTTAACCGCTATTTTATTTACCGCAGTGAGCTACGGGAAATTAGTCAAGCGTTTCCCTTCAGCAGGCTCTGCTTATACTTATGCACAAAAATCCATGAGCCCACATGTTGGTTTTATGGTTGGGTGGTCTTCATTATTAGACTACTTATTTATGCCAATGATAAATATCTTATTGGCTAAAATTTATTTACAAGCCATATTCCCAGGCGTTGATCCGTGGATCTTTGTTGTTGCGTTAGTCGCGTTAATGACATTTTTTAATCTACGCGGAATTAACGTTGTGGCTAACTTAAATACCGTTATTGTTATTATTCAAGTAGCTGTAATGGTGGTATTTGTTGGTTTATTAATTCATGGCGTATATAACGGCGAAGGTACAGGGGAGTTATGGACTTTCCGCCCATTTGCGTCAGTAGATGCCGAATTAATCCCAATGATAACCGGCGCGACAATTTTGTGCTTCTCGTTCTTAGGGTTTGATGGCATTAGTACCTTATCTGAAGAAACACCTAATGCCGGTAATGTGATACCAAAAGCGATTTTCTTAACTGCGTTAATCGGTGGTTTAATTTTTATCGCTGTTTCTTATTTTTTACAATTATATTTCCCAGATATTTCACGTTTTAAAAATCCAGAAGAGTCACAACCTGAGATTATGTTGTATGTAGCAGGAGCCTTGTTCCAGTCTATTATCTTAGTGTTTTCTTGTGTGACAGTATTAGCATCGGGTATGGCGGCTCACGCTGGTGTTGCGCGTCTGCTGTATGTGATGGGACGTGATGGTGTATTCCCTGAGAAAGCGTTTGGTTATGTTCATCCCAAATGGCGTACACCGGCATTTAACGTACTGTTAGTTGGCTTTTTAGCGCTAGGGGCGATCTTTTTTGATTTAGTCACTGCTACAGCGTTAATTAACTTTGGTGCGTTAGTGGCATTTACCTTTGTTAATTTATCTGTTATTTCGCAGTTCTACATTCGTGAGCGTCGTAATAAAGGGTTAATGGATCATATTAACTATCTTATATTACCGATTATTGGTGCCGCGACAATGGGGGTACTGTGGGTAAACCTTGAACCAGGCTCTATGGAATTAGGACTGATTTGGGGGGCAATTGGTATACTTTATATGGTGTGGATCACTCGTCGATTCCGTCGACCTATGCCTCAAATGCCAGAGAAATAAAATTGTATTTAGTGTGTTGATTGTTTAAAAATGGCCTCATTAGTGAGGCCATTTTTTGTTTATAGTTAGAACGCGATAGAGAGTTTCATATCAATACCATTATCGTGCTGATTTCTTGCCGTTAGTCCGCTGTATCCAATTGAGACTTTTGATGTCTCATTGATTTGGATAGTTGTTCCAGCTTTTACCACTAGTGCATCTCGAGCGGCATCAACACTATTTGCTATAAATGTAGGCTGGGTTTGTGTGAAGCGTAAATTGATCCCTCGTTCTACATCGTTATATTGGTGTCTCCAGCCTAGCTCACCATAGAGAGAAACCGTTGATTTACTGTTAAATTTCCATTGGTTATTTAAACGTAGCCCTGTAGTGGAGGTGGTTGACTCTAGAGTTTGCGAATGAGCTTGTAAGGCTGCTCGTCCCCCTTGCTCGTTAATGGTGGCGTTTTTTGTTTTGGCATATTCAAGATTAACAAAAGGCTCTAATTGTGTATCTGAGAGGGTGATGGGATAAGCTGCTTCAATAAAGAGTTGGCTAGTGTTCCCATTGTAATTCGCCTTATTTTTATCTGACTGCACACCATAGTTGACTGATTTTGTTGTATGGATACGATGAAAGGTATTAGATGCACCAGCACGTAACGCGATTGTGTCAAAATCATAACCACCATAGAGTGATAAGTGGTAATTTTCGCTATTTGCGTGACTGTTATCACCAGATAGTGAGGTTTTGGTGATCCCTGTTGCAATACCAAGCAGCATTTTATCGTGACTAACCCGTTGATCAGCACCTAATAGTACGCCATAGGTGGAAGCATCATAGCTATTTGCATTGCCATCATTGGAAGTCTTTTCCCAATGAGAGAGAATTTTAGCCCAAACATGACCTTTGTTATCTGCACTTTCTTTCTCTCTATTAATTATTTCTGCATTTTTAACCTGAGAGAGGAGTGTTTCTTTTATTTGCCGGCTATTGTTGAGTTGGCTAGATAAGATATCCGCATGAATTTGACCTGTTAATTGATTATAGGCAGAGCGGGCATCATTCCCTGTATCCATTCTTATAATGCTTTCATAAATAGGATGTCCCAAGGGTAATGCGTCTATCGCATTGGCGATTGATAGTTGGTTTTTTGTTTTAGCCACACTTGAAAAGGCGGTGTCATTTCTTCCGACATTTAGTATTACTGAATTTTTATCGTAGGACAGTGTGGTACCTAAAAAAAGATAGTTTGGATTTACATCAGTAAATTGACCATTAACACCGTGATCTGCCGTTAAAATGGTATATTTTGTGTTATATAAACTTTGAACATCATCTTTTGTTAGCAGATTTTGGCTATTTTCAAGCGATACATTAACCATTCCACCATTCAGTGTCGCGGTACCCAAACTGATTATTTTATCGCTATCACCTTGTGAATTTATTTCAACATGGTAGTTGCTACCAGAATTAAAAATAACAGTATCATCGATATTAATTGTACCTATTGAATGACCCGGTGATACGATGCCTCCTGAATAAACGGCCAGCTTATTAATTTTTCCTTTACCAGAAAGTATCCCTTTGTTATTGATATTGACTTGAGAATCAACGCTCCCACCATTTAATAGCAATGCTCCTTTGTTTACATCTAGTAAAGTGTTTAGTGTTCCTTCAAGAAGTAATGTACCACCATTAATGGAAGAATTTTTTGCATAGTGGTTTTCACCAGTGAGCAGTAAATGACCCTGATTAACTTCAACGCCAGCAAAATGGTTATTGCCTGATAAGATCAAGGTGCCATTACCTTGTTTGATTAATTTGCCAGGCCCACTAATATCATTTTTCCATTCATCAAGTTGACCAAATTCAGCAAAGTCAAATTCATTAGTTATTTGATTAACAATAAAATGATTGTAGAAATAAGTAGGGCCATTATAGGCTTTCGGGAGATTAATTAATCCCCAATTGGCGTTTGGATCATCTTTGTTTGTAGCCCAGCCAGCCAATGAATTACTCGGGTAGGCGGTACTCGCTAAGATAGATTGTCGTTGCTCTTTGGTTAAATAGGCAAAGCGTAAACGCAGTAACGCGTTGGCAGATGTTGGTATTTCATTAGGGGTAATGCGTGGTGCAGGCTCTGGATCTTTGGTTGCGTAATAACCTGTTTCATCGTTAGTGATTGTTGTCGAGGTCGTTAAGCAATGTGGATTTTTGCATTGGCTAGCAACATTTTGGCGGACTTCTTTGGCAAGCTCTACAAAAGTGCGGGTGGTGTCATCATCTGCAAGCATTTGTGACAGCAGGTAATAATTGCCTATTCTGGATGCGATGGTATCTGTTGCGAAGTGTGCTCCGACAATAACTCGACTTTCACCATATTCTATTGCTCTGGCAAACATTTCACTGCCCTTTTCAGGGAATAAGATGGATAACACTGCAGCTTGTTTGTATCCGTTCCACGTATGACCACTGGGATAAGATGAGCCTGTTATAGAGGTGTAGTTATCAAGATAATGACCTTTTTTATCAAGTACTTGATAAGGTCGGCCACGTAAAAAAAGTTCTTTTAAGATAAAATCTATCGAGCGTACTCTTTTTTTATTTGTATCATAAGCATAGGTGCCTGTGCTATGTAATTTATTGAGATCTTGATAAGCTTGAATATCGCTAAAGTTGATCGATTTAGCCTTATCACCAAATAAAATATTAGCATAGGTATTCAACACATAAGTATGAGACTGTGATTTATCCGCTTCGGCAAGTTCTCTACGTTCGCCGGTAATAGCTTGATAATTATTGCTGATTATTCTATCTAATTCGGCGGCTCTCGATCCTTTTTGAGGACTAGTTGTGATAACACCATTTTTGATTTCATCTAACCAATAATTACGTTGCTCGATAATACGTTGCTTGGTTTGTGAAATATTGGTTTCAGACCATGTTGAATGGGAAAAAAGTAAAAAAAAGCAGCTTAACGAGGTAGGTATTACGATATTTTTCATAAAATAAGCCATAGTCTCTAAAAAATTGAGAGCTAATTTATATTAGCTATGTTTAGTTTTTATGACAGGCATTATTATATTAGAGATATTTTCTAAATTGTTTGGTAGTAATTTATTCAGAGTTTTTTTATTATTTTTACTAACATTATATGATAGTTTGAATATAGTGTGACCAATGTAGTAAAAAATATCGGCATATTCTCTATATTAAAAATAAAAATTAGAGTATGCCGATGATTTAAATTATACCTTATTTATTAAGAAAATTAGCTAAGCTTTATCTATTTTATACTGTTAAATGCTTAATTAGTTATTCTACTTATTCATTTTAGAATGAATATAACGAGCTTTTCGATTCTTTTAATTTTTGCGCTAATTCAGAGGCCTCATATCGTTCTGTGACTATCTCAATATAAGATGCACTATCTGTTAATGCGGCTTTATTTAACGCATTATCGAGTTCACTTGCTGTCGTCACTTTTTCACTATACCAATCTGTTGCACCAAAGGCTTGAGGTAACTGATGATAGTTCCACTGAGCTAAATCATTATAATAAGCTTCGGGGTAATCACATAATAATCTCTCTATTAAATAACCATCGTTATTTAATACTAGAATAATAGGTTTTAAACCGAAACGAACAAATTGACTAATTTCTTGTACTGTTAATTGATGAGAGCCTTCACCGGTAATTAAAATAATACGTTTTTCTGGTGCCGCTAACGCAGCGCCTAATGCAGCCGGTGTTGCCCAACCAATAGAGCCCCATAGTGTTTGATTATGAAATTGTGCACCTTCAGGTAATAAAGCGAAGCCTAATCCCATGGATGAGGTTCCTGTTTCTGCAATAATAATATCATTAGGCTTAAAGAATTGTTCTAAACGAGGATAGAGATATTGTGCTGTAATTTTATCATTATCAGATGTAACCGCTTCACCTAATCCTTTCGCTGTTATTTTATGATAAGTTTTATTCGGTAGTCGTTGGGTTAATTCAGAAAGAATATCTGTCATATAAACGCAGGAGTAGATCACAGAATCAATTTCAACATAGTCTGGCATGATACTGATAAATTGTTCTGATTTAATATTAGCAGTGAAACTGCCTGTATTAAAGTCAGTCAGTAATGTACCGATCCCTAATATATATTCACTACTTTCAACAAATTCTCTGACCTCTGGTGTCATTAATTGTCCGTCATACATACCAACATATTGCGCGTTAGATTCACTTAATATGCTTTTATCCATAAACATAGTGGCATAAGGTAAACCTGTTTTATCAATAAAATGCTGGATTTTATCTGTTAACCCTAAACGTGCAGATAAAAAGCCTGGTAATACACAGACATTATTGCTGTGGGTGAGTTTCTCAACGATTGCGGATACTGCTTTTTCTAATGTTGCTTTATCACTTGTTGGCTTTTGTGGTGCGGTAACAGATAACGGCTCTACTACTTGGCTATTAGCATAATCTGAAGGTATACCAATATAAACAGGACGACGCTCTTTTAACGCTGCTTCTATTACGCGCTCCATTTCTTCCACACAATTTTCTGGTGTTAAAATAGTATGAGCGCAAGCAAGGCGCTGAGCAATCTGATAAAAAACATCAAAATCACCATTCCCTAAAGTATGATGCACAAGGCGTTTACTTTTTTGTACGCCACTTGCTGGCATGCCAACTAAATGGAAAATCGGTAAGTTTTCGGCATAGGCACCGGCAATAGCGTTAATCGCGCTTAATTCACCTACGCCAAAGGTAGTGGATAATGCTGCCATACCTTTAATTCGGGCATAGCCATCTGCAGCATATGCCGCATTTAATTCATTACAGTTACCAATCCAACGCTGTTGTTGGCTGTTGCAAATCGTATCTTCAATAGGGAAGGCATAATCACCAGCAACACCAAAAATATCTTTGATACCTAAATCATATAATCGGTCTAAAACGTACTTAATAACTGTGTTTGTCATATAATCTCCAAAAAATCTGAAATAATAATCTACTAAGTGATAGTAAAGTTCTTACATTATGCTTAATGTTCTATCGCTAATTTTGTTTTTAAGGAAATGGTTTATTATTATTGGGGGTATAACCAAAAGTAATAAGGTAAAAATTATTTATGGATATTCGTGTTTTACGCTATTTTATTGAAGTTGTTCAATTAAATGGATTTAGCCGAGCTGCTGATGCTCTATTTATCACACAACCAGCTATTAGCCGTAGCATTAAAAAATTAGAAGATGAATTAGGCACCGTTTTATTAATAAGAGAAGTAGATGGGGTAAAATTAACCGATGACGGTGCTATTTTATATGAGCATGCAAAGCAGATCCTCGCTCAATTTAATAGTATGAATAAAGCATTAAATGATAAAGATGAACCTTTAACAGGTGCCTTAAATGTCGGATTACCTCCTGTTATAGCCTCAACCTATTTTGCTGATATTATTATGGCGTTTAGCTCTCGTCATCCCAATGTTGAACTTAAAATTTTTGAGCTAGGCACTAAACAGATGGAAGATGCGATGTTAGAAGGTAGGGTAGAAACCGCCGCGGTGATGTTACCTTTTAATGATAAAGATTTTGAATTAACTATTTTTTCAGAAGATCACTTGATGCTATTAGTAGCACAATCTCATCCTTTGGCTAAAGATAAGAAAGTTAATTTTAAACAGCTTATTACCGAGCGGTTTATCTTTTTTTCAGAAGATTTTCGTATTAATGATTTGGTACGTAGTGCTTGTGGGATTTATAACACTGAGCCACAAATTGTGGGGAGAAGTAATCATTTAGATTTAATTATTGCAATGGTTAAAGCCGGTGTCGGGATCACACTGTTGCCTAATAGCATGTGTAATAAATATCCTATCGATGATTTAGTGGTTATTCCCATTACTTCCCCTAGGTTATCTTATCAATTAGCTTTAGCCACCAATCAAAATAGTTATCAAAGCCGTAGTTGCCAAGCATGGAATAAATTAGCAATAGAGAAATTAATGAAAGAGAAGATTTAATCATGGAATGATAAATATGCTTTGTAAAAAGCGTTTTATTAATGGTAGTTATAATTATTTTATCGAACTAGTGGTTAATTGATTGTGATTAACTTGCTCATAATGGTATAAAAGTGGTTATATTGATAATACATTTCTTTTTATCTCATTATTTTTAAATAAAAATTAAACTGTGATAAATAGAAAAATCAGACAAGACAGGAATAGGATAGGGACAATGAATGAGAGTAGCAGCTCCACAAACCAGCATTTTATTCGTAAGTTAGAAGGTATTGTCGGTAAAAAACATGTATTAACCCAAGAGCATAAAACAGAGCGATATCGTAAAGGGTTTCGTTCAGGGCAGGGAAAAGCGCTGGCAGTGGTATTTCCCGGCACTTTATTAGAACAGTGGCGTATTTTTAAAACCTGTGTTGAAGCCGATAAAATTATTATTATGCAAGCGGCAAATACTGGGTTAACAGAAGGTTCAACCCCCAGTGGTGATGACTATGATCGTGATATTGTTATCATCAGTACCTTGCGCCAAGATAAAATACAAGTTCTTTCTGAATATAACCAAGTTATTGCCTTTCCTGGCAGTACATTATGGCACTTAGAAAAAGTATTAAAGCCATTAGGAAGAGAGCCACATTCAGTGATAGGCTCTTCTTGTATTGGTGCTTCGGTGATTGGAGGCATTTGTAATAACTCCGGTGGAGCATTAGTGCGCCGCGGTCCTGCTTATACTGAGTTATCACTTTACGCCCGTGTTAATGAACAAGGTGAAGCAGAGCTTATCAACCATTTGGGAATTGATTTAGGTGACACTCCGGAAGAGATATTAACCAATCTGGATAATCGGCATTATCATACGAAACAAATTCATGCGACGGATAAACTGGCATCTGATCATGAATATAGTGAGCGAGTACGTGATATTGATGCTGATACACCATCTCGATTTAATAATGACGAAAGACGTCTATTTGAAGCGGCGGGAAGCGCCGGTAAGCTCTCTGTTTTTGCCGTGAGATTAGATACTTTCCCAGCTGATCATCGCACACAAGTTTTCTATATTGGAACCAATGATCCTGATGAGTTAGAAGATATCCGTCGCCATATTCTTAGTCAATTTAAAGTATTACCCGTTGCGGGTGAGTATATGCATCGAAGTTACTACAAGATGGCAGAAGTTTATGGCAAAGATACCTTTTTAATTATTGATAAGTTAGGCACAGATAAGATGCCAGCATTATTTGCTATTAAAGGGCGTGTTGATGCTGTTCTTAATAAAGTGCCATTTTTGCCTAAGAATCTAACTGATAGAACAATGCAATTGATGAGCAAGTTATGGCCTGCTCATTTACCTGCTCGTATGACAGAATATCGCGATAAATATGAGCACCATTTAATGCTAAGAATGGCGGATAGTGGTATAGAAGAAGCCTCAACTTATTTAAAAGAATATTTTAAACATGCCACGGGGGATTATTTCGAATGTACAGAAGAAGAAGGTAATAAAGCCTTTTTACATCGTTTTGCCGCCGCGGGTGCCGCAGTGCGTTATCATGCCGTTCATATTAACGATGTGGAAGATGTGCTACCTTTGGATATTGCATTGCGTCGTAATGATCGGGATTGGTTTGAAAAACTGCCTCCTGAAATAGAAAACCAATTGCTCTATAAATTGTACTGTGGTCACTTTATGTGTCACGTTATGCATCAAGATTATATTATTAAAAAAGGTGTTGACGCTAAGGCGCTTAAAGCACAGATGTTAGCCTTACTAGACAAACGTGGTGCGGAATATCCAGCAGAGCATAATGTAGGACATCTCTATTATGCCAAACCGCAATTAAAAGCGTTTTATAAACATAACGATCCGACAAATAGCATGAACCCAGGCATTGGTAAAACCTCCAAATTAAAATATTGGGGAGAAGAGTGTGGTTGCGGGCATAATCATAATCAAGCTGAAGTTAATCATGTAGAAAACAAAGAATAAGTTTTTTATTCTATGGCAGCTAAATGTAATAAAGGCAGGGAAACCTGCCTTTTGCGTAATTTAATTGCTTATCTGATGTTATTAACTCGCAATTTCTTGAGCATATAAATATAGCTCTTGTAGTTGTTTTAGTTTTTCTTCGTTATCGCTATGTTCTTCTGCTAGCAGCTGAATGGTATTGATATATTCAGTCAGCTTTTCTGGCGTTAATTGCTCTTTTCTATGCGCTAACCAACGTTGTTGTTCATCATAAGTTAATGTGGCTGGGAAGTTTCTTGCACGATAACGGAAAAATAGCGGCTCCATACGTGGATCTTCAAAAGTTAAATTAAGTGCTGGTAAGTTTTGTGGCTGTGTTGAGCGAATAATTTCCATCGCGCTGCGATCATTATCGCTAAAAAAGCCATTGTATAATTGAGCATCAACATCATCTGCAGGGATAAATGGTGTTTGCTGAGCAAAAATCTCGACGACTTTATTGCGGATCTCAGGATTAGACAGCAATAATGCTTGGTTATTTAAACAATTATCAATATCTAACCCAATTCTATCGGCATCTTGAGATCTGAGGGTATTTTTAGGTGCAACGATAGGGCATTTATTAATATGCAGTAATTTTATTGGAACTGGTGGCTCATCGGCAGATAATTCACTGCGAGGAGTATATAAGCGCTCACGCAATTGCTCTGACGTGAGGGTTAATAAAGGGGAAATATCCGCAGCTAAATCACAAACAATCACCGCATTACGATTATCTGGATGCCAAGCTAAAGGAGCTACAAGGCTTAAATTAGAACGCGCTGCACCAAACATACCCGAGACATGCACAAGCGGCGTCATGGCTGGGATATCAATCAGTGCTTGTACTTTACGTTTATCACGTAAATTAAAGAAATAATCAAACATACGAGGTTGCGCTTGTTTGAGCTTTTTTGCCATCGCAATAGTTGCATAAACGTCTGACATCGCATCATGCGCATTTTCGTGGGAGATCCCATTTGCTTTAGTTAATAGCTCAAGGCGAAAACTCGGAAAACCATCATCATTCTCAGGCCAATGAATTCCCTCAGGACGCAATGCATAACATGCACGTAAAACATCAAGTAAATCCCAACGTGAATTTCCTTTTTGCCAACTATAGGCATAGGGATCATAAAAATTACGATATAAGATATTTCTGGTGACTTCATCATCAAAGCGTAAATTGTTATAACCCATAATACAACTGTTAGGCTGGCTAAAGGCTTGATGAATTTGGCGAGTAAATTCAGCTTCTGATACACCATGCTTTAGTGCTATTTGTGGTGTGATCCCCGTTATCATGACGGCTTCTGGCTGAGGTAAGTAATCATCATTAGGTTTGCAATAAATGACCAGAGGATCTTCAATGATATTAAAATCCATATCTGTTCTGACACCGGCAAATTGCGCAGGGCGATCCATCGCAGGATGCGTACCAAAGGTCTCGTAGTCATGGATATAGAAAGTGGGGGTATTAGCTGAATTTGACAAGGTTTCCTACCGTAATTTATCTGCTTAATTAATTGATTTTTAAATGAGTTTTAAAGCATTAAACCTTGCACTATTGAGTTGCATCGGGTTTAAACAATGGATATAACGACAAAGTTTGATTGATGATAGTGTCACAAATATCAAATTGTTAACAATGCTTAACTGCGATAAAAGGTATGGTAAACCATATTGACTAAAACGTGAAATATCTAATGAATAAGAAATAAAAGGAGCATAGCGTTGAGTATAGGGAGAACCTCGTTTAATGGGGATATACAAATAGAGATCTATCGCACATAACTTATATGTTAACGTTAACTTTGGTGCGTTAAATCACATAATGGTAAATATTTTCTACGTTATAAATAGAGTTAACGTTAACATTCTGGTCGCAAAATGACTTTATAAGGCGCTTAACAATGAATAAAGATGCTAAAAAATACTATGTGATCTTAAGTGCGTTGCTATTTTTCTTCTTTTTTACATGGTCTTCATCGTTTTCATTAATCTCTATTTGGTTACATCAATATGTTGGACTTAAAGCAACAGATACTGGTTTGATATTCTCGGCTATATCATTGATTGCTTTATGTGCCCAGCCACTCTATGGCTTTATTCAAGATAAACTGGGTTTACGCAAAAATTTACTGCTGGTTATCGCGGTATTGCTTATTTTATCGGGGCCTTTTTTTCTTAGCTTTGCGGCAATATTACGCTGGAATATTTTTATTGGCTCTATTCTCGGAGGGCTCTATGTAGGAATGACTTTTAATGCCGGGATCGGCGTTTTAGAATCTTATACTGAGCGTGTTAGCCGTATTCGTGGTTTTGAGTATGGCAGGGCGAGGATGTGGGGCTCTTTGGGATGGGCATCGGCAACCTTTATTGCTGGGCATAATATCAATATCGATCCTAACTATAACTTTTTTATGGCATCGATAGCGGGGGTGATCTTCTTAATTCTGTTGGCGTTACTAAAAACAGATAAACCAGATGCTTTTAATCAATTAGAGCATGGTAAACCTTCTGCACTCACCATCAATGATGCATTAAACTTACTGTCATTACCGCGCTTTTGGGCATTAATATTATTTGTGGTCGGAACCTGTATTTATAGCGTCTACGATCAACAGTTCCCGGTTTTCTTCTCTTCACAATTTGCATCATTACAGCAAGGTAATGAGATGTACGGGTATCTTAATTCCTTACAGGTTTTCTTAGAAGCGGGAGGAATGTTTGTTGCGCCTTTCTTAGTGAACAAAATAGGGGCGAAAAACGGTTTATTATTGGCGAGTAGTGTGATGGCTGCGCGTATTATTGGTTCTGGATTAGTTGAAGGGCCGATAATGATCTCTTGTATGAAGTTATTACATGCCGTTGAGCTTCCTATCCTGTTAATTTCTATTTTTAAATATAACAGCCAACATTTTGATAAGCGTTTATCTTCTACATTGTATTTAGTCGGTTTCCAATGTGTCAGTTCCATTGTGGCAACATTGTTATCCCCATTAGCGGGTTATGGCTATGATCATTACGGTTTTGCCCCTACGTATATGGTGATGGGATGTATGGTAGTCGGTACTACGTTACTTTCTGCTGTGTTGTTACGTGCTGACTCGAAAGCATTACCACAACATGATATGACTGATCTCGATAGTAACAATAAAGCTCAACCGATTTAAGCGGGTAGGCATTAGCTATTACAGCGCTGCTAGATAATTTTTATGGCTACCATTCGTGAGTGGTAGCTTTTTTTATCGATTTTATTTAGGTTTACGAATATCGGCTGATTGACTATATTGAATAGAGCGTATCATTCTAATCTACTGTTTATTAAGCCAAATCAATTAAATTTATAAACTTTACTTGTTTATTGACACGATTAAGCGATAATCTTAAACAGTACTATTTTTCTTAAATATCAATTGTAAAGGTGTAGGAAATGGATAACGCAAGCAAGCCGTCTTTCCAAAACGTACTGGAGTTTGTGCGTATGTATCGTCGTAAAAACAAAATCCGTCGTGAGATCACTGACAATGAGAAAAAGATCCGTGATAACCAAAAACGTGTTCTTTTATTAGACAACTTAAGTGAATACATTAAGCCTGGTATGTCAATTGAAGATGTACTCGGTATTATCGCTAATATGCGTAGTGACTATGAAGATCGTGTAGATGATTACATCATAAAAAATGCCGATCTCTCTAAAGAGCGTCGTGAATTGTCAAAACAATTAAAAGCGATGGGTGAAATTAAAAATATTCCTAATATTAAAAATTAATTATATTAGCTGGCAAATTCAAAGGCCTCTGAATGGTTGTTCAGAGGCCTTTTTTTTTCGTTTTTTCATCATAGTTATGGTCACACAAGCCATAAAACAAAAGAGCCTGCTAATTAACAGGCTCTTGGATTAACAACGGATATTTTTATCGCGTTATATTATTGCTTCTTTTCTCTTATGACTCACTATGCGTTGACGCTTTAGTCATTTCAGATGAAGCATGATTAGTTGAACAATGACCACCCGCACCGCTACGGCCTTGCTTATCAAAGGCTGGACGTGCATCCCATGCTTTGATTTCAATTGCTACAGGCGCATCTGTAGATGCCGGAGCTTTCGTCATTGGCGAGCTGGCATGTAACTGGCGTACTGTTGGCTCTTGACGAATAACGGTCACTTTAGCTGGCTGCTTAACTTCAACCGATGCGACTTCGGTTTCCGTTTTAGTTTCAGCAACAGGCTCGGTCACTTCAGGCTGTGTTTCTACAGGTGTAGATTGAGAAGCAGTTTGCTCTACATGTTGCTCAGCCGCACATTCAGTCGATGCTTGGGTTGTTGCTGGCATCTCAGGTACAGGCGCTTGCGTTGTCATGTCACTATGGGTGTCTTCACTAGCGGTTTCATGATCAGCATTAGCTATGACTTTATTATGAGCGGTTTCTGTTTTCTCTTCGGCAACATCTGCTTGCTCAGTCACTTCATGTAGATAAGCTTCCGTTGTATTTAATACCGCAGAGATATTCTCTTTACGAGTAACATGCTCTTGGGTATTAACGTCAGCAATAACGTTGTTAACAGCGTTTTCTTCTACATGATCGGCAGTTGACTCATTAACATCAGCAGTCGTTTCTTGCGGTGCAATCGCGACAATTTCAGCTACAGCTTCAGTGGTTGATTCAGTACTAACTGTGACCGAATAAGTCGCTTCAGTTGCTTCAGCATTTGCTGTTTGAGCCTGAGCAACATCTGCAGCAATGGTTTCTGATACTTCTGGTGCAATAGCAACCATTTGTGGATCTTTATGTGTAATGAAGTTTTTAGCAACTGTATTGTCAGTGCTATTTTCAACATTATTGTCAACAAATGGTGCATCACTAATTGGTGTGACAGGGTAATGAATACATACTTTACCTGACGCAAGCTCTGGAGAAGCTACGGCCATCGTTAGCGGCATAGGGGAGACTAATGTACGTTCATCACGATAACGGCGACGACGTTGCCCACTAACACGTAAATGACGAGGTGAACGGCGAGAGCGACGTGGCATCACATTTTCTTGTTGGCCCGCATTCTCTTCTTTTTTCACTTCTTCTTGTGCTTTTACAGTATCAGTTAACGCATTAGCAGAAACTTGTTCTTGCTCATCTTTAACCGTCGCTACTGGTTTCGCAACTTGCTGTTTTTCTGATGATGGTAATTGACTAACCACTGTCGCTGGTGGCTCAGAAACCGGTGAGTCGCTCACAGCAACATCAATAGCGGGTGTTGCGACAGCATCAGTAACACGAACAGATTGCGTTAATTGACGGCGAGCACGACGAGGCATAACAGGGCGACGAGGTTCTTCTTTCTTCTCAGCCTGTTTTGCTGCATTGTCATTTTCCGCTGTATTTTGTGCGGCTTTCGCAGCTTCTTGTTGTTGCTGACGTTTTTCTTCCTGACGACGACGTTGTTCTGCACGTTGTTCACGGCGTTGTTGACGACGGGCTTCACGTTCAGCGATTTCTTGCTCATTACTGACTTCAGTATTGGCATTTTGCGCTTTCTGATTACGGTTCTTACGATTTTCTTCGCTCGTTACGTTATCGCGATTGCGCTCGTGGTCACGATTGCGATCATTATCGCGTTCACGGCGGTTATTATTGCGACGATTGTTATTATTTCGGCGCTCACGACGGTTTTCATTATTCTCTTTTTTGCTTTCTTGCGGTTTTTCTTCAACGACAGGCTCTGGCTGACTCGCAAATAAGTTAGAGAAGAATTTTGCAATAGCACTAAAGAATCCACCACTCTCTGTTGTTTCGCTTTTCTTCACCTGTTTAGCTGGAGTTGGTGCAGATTTTTTCTTATTGGTGGTGTCAGCGCTATTATCTTGTAATGCAAAAGCGGATATCGCCGGTTGCTCTGGCGCTTTACGCTCAGGTACGGCTTCATCTTCTGCTTCATTTAACTGAGTTTCGTGATATTGCGCTAAATTGTAGCTTAATGAAGAGATCTCTTCGCCTTTGCGCACACGAATAACTGAGAAATGCGGTGTTTGCATTTGATCATTAGGAACAATCACTACTTTGACATTGGCTTGGCGCAACTCAATATCGGTGACGGCCTTACGTTTTTCATTGAGCAAGTAAGAGGCAATTTGTACGGGCACAATAGCGTGTACTTCATGAGTATTTTCTTTTAATGCTTCTTCTTCGATAAGACGCAATACAGAAAGAGAAAGTGACTCATTATCACGGATAGTCCCGGTGCCTAAACAACGCGGACAAACATGATGGCTTGATTCACCTAATGAAGGACTTAAACGCTGACGTGACATCTCTAATAAGCCGAAACGCGAAATGCGACCTATTTGAATACGTGCGCGATCTTGGCGCACAGCCTCACGCATTCTATTTTCCACTTCACGCTGATGACGAACAGGGGTCATATCGATAAAGTCGATAACAATCAAACCACCAAGGTCACGTAGACGGAGTTGGCGCGCAATTTCATCAGCAGCTTCTAAGTTAGTGTTAAAGGCTGTCTCTTCAATATCGCCACCTCGTGTTGAACGAGATGAGTTAATATCGATAGCGGTTAATGCTTCTGTGGTATCAATAACCAGAGCGCCACCCGAAGGTAAACGGACTTCACGTTGGAAGGCTGATTCAATTTGAGATTCAATTTGGTAGTGACTAAATAGTGGTACAGCCCCTGTGTAGTGGCGAATTTTGCTAGCAAAGTCACCACGACCAATGGCTTCAATATGGCTACGAGCCATTTCAACTACTTTAGCGTTATCAATTAAGATCTCACCAATATCTGGTCGTAAATAATCACGGAAAGCACGTACAATCACGTTACTTTCTTGGTGGATCAGAAAAGGAGCAGGGCGACTTTCCGCTGCTTTTTTGATAGCATCCCAATGTCTTAAACGGTAGCTTAAATCTTGTTGTAATGCTTCTGCGGATTTACCCACACCTGCAGTACGAACAATCAACCCCATTCCATCAGGAATATCAAGGCTAGATAATGCTTCCTTTAATTCAGTACGATCTTCCCCTTCAATACGACGAGAAATACCGCCAGCACGAGGGTTATTTGGCATTAATACCAAATAGCTACCTGCAAGGCTAATAAAGGTGGTTAAAGCAGCACCTTTATTTCCGCGCTCTTCTTTATCTACCTGTACAATTACCTCTTGACCTTCTTTTAAAACATCTTTGATGTTAGGACGACCATGTGAGTGATAATTACTAGGAAAATATTCGCGGGCAATTTCTTTGATAGGAAGGAAACCGTGGCGTTCCGCACCATAATCAACAAAAGCGGCTTCTAGACTGGGTTCAATTCGGGTGATTTTACCTTTATAGATATTGGCTTTTTTTTGCTCATGTCCGGGGCTTTCGATATCCAGATCATACAAACGTTGCCCATCAACAAGGGCAACACGCAACTCTTCCTGTTGAGTCGCGTTAATTAACATTCTTTTCATATTGTGACTTACTCGTTATTTTCACGTTTTATAATGTGCCACTGACATACGTAATTACACTATTGATAACCGATGACCTCGTGTCTTTTACAAAGGCGTCAACCTCACGGTTGTCGATTGTATAGAGGTGCAATTTGTCGGTGAGTCTGATTTTCAGTTCTAAAATTCAGCACTCTTTAATTGAGACGTAATGTGCCAACTCAATAAGTGATGTATTTATGGCATACTAAATTGTTTGATATTCGACTATGTCTTACGCCATTGCTGCATTTGAATATCAAACAAACAAAATTTCATAAATATACCTGATAAACTTAATCAGGAGAGTCTGCATTATTCCATTGGTGTTGGGGTTATAGCAAGATGACTTTTCCTCTTTGGTGACTTTTTCTGTATAAATATGAGAGATTAGTTAATGTTTCGTCTTTTTCCCATTAATCAGGTTAAAATAGGCACCTAATTTGATGTTATTTTGTGCACCAATAATTTGTTTGTCATTTTTTATTTTAAGAGAGCTAAAAAATCGCCACTATGAAATCATTTAATCAAGTTCAGTTCGTCACCATTGATGGCGATGAGGCAGGCCAGCGTATTGATAATTTTTTACTGGCACGCTTAAAAGGTGTACCGAAAAGTATGATTTACCGAATTATCCGCAAAGGTGAAGTTCGGGTTAATAAAGGGCGCATTAAGCCTGAATATAAATTAGCTGCAGGGGATAGCATTCGTATTCCTCCTGTCCGGGTAGCAGAAAAAGAAGAACATGCGGTATCGCCTAAGTTAGAGAAAGTATCAGCACTTGCTGAGTGTATTTTATATGAAGATGAACATGTGATGCTGATTAATAAGCCATCAGGGACGGCAGTACATGGTGGTAGCGGACTCAGTTTTGGTGTGATTGAAGGTTTAAGGGCATTGCGCCCAGAAGCGAGATTTCTAGAATTAGTGCATCGCCTTGATAGAGATACCTCTGGGGTATTGTTGATTGCTAAAAAGCGCTCAGCCCTGCGTTCACTACACGAACAGCTAAGATTAAAACAGATGCAAAAAGATTATTTAGCCTTAGTACGTGGTCAATGGCAATCTCATACAAAAGTAGTACAAGCCCCTTTATTGAAAAATATCCTACAAAGTGGTGAGCGGGTGGTTAAAGTAAGTAGTGAAGGTAAACCATCAGAAACACGCTTTAAGGTAGAAGAGCGCTTTGAATTTGCGACCTTAGTTAAAGCAAGTCCTGTCACGGGACGAACTCATCAAATTCGTGTCCATACATTACATGCCGGCCATCCTATTGCTTTTGATGATCGCTATGGTGATCGTGATTTTGATACACAATTAGCTTCAACCAAGCTTAATCGTCTCTTTTTACATGCGAGTTCATTAACCTTTATTCATCCCTCAACAGGGGAAAAAATGCGTATTGAAGCGCCGATGGATAAAACGTTACGTTACTGTTTACAAGTATTACGCAATCAAAAATCTTAATATTGCTGTTTTCAAGCTAGCAAAGTGGGAGAAAATTTTTTTCCCACTTTGTTTGCAAATGATTTATCGTTGTTGTCCTAGAAAATAGGATCAGTATCCAGCCAGGGTTATTTGGTGATGGTTGATATACATTGCTCAACAATTTTATCGATATTCCACTCTTTCGGAAGCGATTTGGAGCCGTCTTTTCTCATTTCCATATCAACGCGAATAAATTCGGTCATACCATAATCTTTGATGATGTTATCGTAAGTACAGCTACAAACTTCGGTAATTTGTGGTATTAGTGCATCATCAGTCACACCAGAACCGAGTATGCAACTACTAATAAAGTTCTTTTTAAATGAAGATGCACTTTCATCTTCTTTTTTGGGATCAGTATTTTGGGCAACATTACTACTGTTGTCTGCTTTTACGGCTGAATTGTCAGGTGCTTTCTCATCAGAGCAACCTACTACCGATGCCGTAAGGATTAAAGCTGCCAAAATTGATGCTAATTTATTCATAATACGCTTTATCGCTAAATAAGATTAAAATAAGACAATCACGACTATTCCTGATTATCTGTGGAAAGTAATGGGTTAATTCTTTGTGAGAGTAACATTTTATTCAATCGGATAAGTGGTAATCCGATTAAAGAATTTGGGTCATCACCGCTTAATTTATCGAACAGAGTAATTCCTAACCCCTCAGATTTGAAACTTCCTGCGCAATAAAACGGCGTTTCTTTATTTAAATAGCCGATAATTTCATCATCGGTTAAATGCCGAAAGTGAACTTGAAATAATTCACAATGACTTTCATAGGCTAATGTTGAGCTATTATATAAAGTTAATCCAGTATAAAATGATACACATTGGCCGGATGCTTGTTTTAATTGTGCAAAAGCGTTTTCAAAATTAAGAGGCTTACCCGTAATTTTTTTATTGAGTACACAAACCTGATCTGAACCAATAATTAAGTGATTTGGGTATTGTACCTCTAAAGCACGCGCTTTTTCATAGGATAAACGAGTGACTAACGCTTGTGCACACTCTGTGGGCAAAGGGGTTTCGTCAATGTTTGGGGAGGCCTGTATAAAGGGCATTCCAAGCTTTTTCAGAAGCTGAGCTCGGAAGGGTGAAGTCGACGCAAGAACCAGTGGCAACATATTTTTTATAAAATCCGTAGCAAAATGATGCCCGACATTCTAAACTATGCGCCGCTGATAAAGCGAATTTTGGTGGAAAGGTGTAGATAACCCGCCTTTTTCTTTGACTATATTCCATTACAAAGATAATATGCGCGCCTTATGCAAAAGGTAAAATTACCCCTGACCATTGATGCGCTGCGAGCAGCACAGAAGAATTTAGACTATGACGGTCAATATTCCTCTGAGCAAGTTAGCCGCTTAGCTGAATCGGTGGTCAGTGTGGACAGTAATATTGATGTGGCTTTATCATTTGATATTGACCATCAACGTTTGGCAGTCATCAAGGGGCATTCCGATGTGGATGTCACTTTAGAGTGTCAGCGTTGCGGGGGCCATTTTCCCTATCATGTTCACACAACATATTGTTTTAGCCCTGTTGTTAGTGATGAACGGGCTGAAGCATTACCGGAAGAATATGAGCCAATCGACGTAGACGATTTTGGTGAAATAGATTTGCTGGCGATGATTGAAGATGAAATAATCCTCAACTTGCCGGTGGTTCCGGTACATGATTTTGAACACTGTGAAGTGTCCGACGCGGAACAAGTGTTCGGTGAACTCTCTGAAGAATTATCAGAGAAGCCGAATCCATTTGCCGTATTAGCCAGTTTAAAGAAAAGTACTAAGGAGTAAGGTCAATGGCCGTACAACAAAACAAACCAACTCGTTCTAAACGTGGTATGCGTCGTTCTCATGACGCACTGACAGCAACTCATGTTTCTGTTGACAAAACTTCTGGTGAAACTCACCTGCGTCACCATGTAACTGCTGACGGTTACTACCGTGGCCGCAAGGTTATCAACAAGTAATTAGCTTTATAGCTCGTTGATACTTTGACAAATCTAACCATAGCGTTAGATGCGATGGGCGGGGACTTCGGTCCTCGTATCACAGTGCCTGCATGTTTGCGGGCGCTGGCATCTAATCCTCATTTAAAAATATTGCTGGTGGGTCAACCAGACTCTATCTCTCCTCTGCTTGCAAATCAAAATGCTGAGCTAATCTCCCGTTTACATGTTATACCGGCTGAACATATTGTCGCCAATGATGCCAAACCTTCACATGCTATTAGAGCAAGTAAAGGCACATCAATGCGCGTGGCACTCGATCTGGTGAAAACAGGGGAAGCACAGGCATGTGTAAGTGCAGGTAACACCGGTGTGTTGATGGGGTTAGCAAAACTTCGGCTAAAAGCGATTGATGGAATAGAACGTCCTGCATTGGTTTCTGTGTTACCTAATCAGAAAAAAAGCAAGACCGTCGTTCTTGATTTAGGCGCGAACGTTAACTGTGATAGCCAAATGTTAGTTCAATTTGCTGTTATGGGTGCCGTGATGGCAGAAGAAATTGCAGGTATACATTCACCTAAAGTGGCACTTTTAAATATTGGTGAAGAAGAGAGTAAGGGATTAGATAATATCCGCGAAGCCGCCACCGTTCTTAAGGCGACACCAAATATAAACTATATTGGTTATGTGGAAGGTAACGAGTTACTGACCGGCAAAACAGATGTGTTGGTGTGTGACGGCTTCGCAGGTAATGTTTCCCTTAAAACAATGGAAGGGGTGATTAGAGTCTTCCTTTCATTGATTAAATCTTCTACTGGTGACAATAAAAAAACGTCGTGGTGGATGAAATTATTGAAGAAATGGTTACAAAAACGCCTAAATAAGCGTTTTGGCCATATGAACCCCGACCAGTATAACGGTGCTTCTCTGTTAGGATTACGCGGTATCGTCATTAAAAGCCATGGTGGCGCAAATGAAAACGCGTTTACAGCAGCAATAGAACAGGCTGTTCAGGCCATTGAGCGACAAATTCCAGAACGAATTGCCTCACGTCTGAATACAGTATTACCCAAGAGTGATTGATAGTATGTATACAAAAATCTTAGGTACTGGTAGTTACTTGCCTGTACAAGTGCGAACTAATGCCGATTTAGAAAAAATGGTTGATACATCAGACGAGTGGATTGTCACCAGAACAGGTATTCATGAACGTCGTATCGCAACAGAAGAAGAAACTGTTGCTAAAATGGGCGCGAGTGCCGCTGAGAATGCATTAGAAATGGCTGATATTGATAGACAAGAAATTGGCTTAATTATCGTTGCCACAACATCAGGCTCTCATGCGTTTCCGAGTGCGGCATGTCAAATTCAACACGCCCTCGGTATTGCTGATTGTATTGCGTTTGATGTTGCAGCCGCGTGCTCAGGATTCGTTTACGCGTTAAGTATCGCTGATCAATTTATTAAGGCTGGTACGGTGAAACAAGCTTTAGTGATTGGTGCTGATCGCTTATCACATGCGTTAGATCCTAACGATCGCGGTACAATTATTCTTTTCGGTGATGCTGCTGGTGCCGTCGTTGTCGGTGCTTCTGAAGAGTCAGGTATTATTTCTACACATTTACATTCTGATGGGCGTTTTGGTGAGCTGTTAGCTCTGCCTTATCAGGATAGAGAAAATCAAGACTTACCTGCTTATGTCACCATGGCAGGGAATGAAGTCTTTAAAGTCGCAGTTCGTGAACTTGCCCACATTGTGGATGAAACATTAGAAGCGAATCATATTGATAAATCGGAACTCGACTGGCTTGTGCCTCATCAAGCAAATTTAAGAATTATTTCAGCAACAGCCAAAAAGCTGGATATGACAATGGATAAAGTCGTGGTGACATTAGATCGCCACGGTAATACGTCAGCAGCATCCGTTCCTACAGCATTAGATGAAGCTGTAAGAGACAATCGCATTCAACGTGGGCAGTTAATTCTGTTAGAAGCGTTTGGTGGCGGCTTTACTTGGGGCTCTGCACTTATCCGTTTTTAATATTATCAGGAAAATAAACATGACTGATTTTGCAATGGTTTTCCCTGGACAGGGATCACAAGCGATTGGAATGCTTGCAGAACTTGCCGAGCATTATCCAATAGTGACAGAAACATTTGCTCAAGCATCTGATGTATTGGGTTATTCTCTTTGGGATTTAGTGCAAAATGGTCCTGAAGAAGAGTTAAACAAAACATGGAAAACACAGCCGGCATTATTAGCAGCATCCGTTGCTATTTGGCGAGTATGGCAAGAAAAGCAAGGCAAAATGCCACAAATGATGGCAGGTCACAGTCTTGGTGAGTATTCTGCTTTAGTCTGTGCTGGCGTAATTGATTTTGCTGCGGCGATTAAACTAGTAGAATTGCGCGGTCAATTAATGCAAGAGGCAGTACCTGCAGGTACTGGCGCCATGTATGCAATTATCGGATTAGATAATGATGCTATTGCAAAAGCTTGTGAAGATGCGGCTCAAGGACAAGTTGTCTCACCTGTGAACTTTAACTCACCCGGTCAAGTGGTGATTGCGGGTAATAAAGAAGCCGTAGAGCGTGCAGGGGCATTATGTAAAGAAGCTGGAGCAAAACGTGCGTTACCTTTAGCGGTAAGTGTGCCTTCTCACTGTGCTTTAATGAAGCCTGCTGCAGATAAGTTAGCTGTTGCATTGCAAGAAATTGAATTTAAACAACCTGAAATTCAAGTTGTTAATAATGTTGATGTGAAAGCACAAACCGATGCTAATGCTATTCGAGATGCATTAGTTCGTCAGCTTTATAACCCAGTCCGCTGGACTGAAACGGTTGAATTTATTGCTGGTAAGGGCATCACACAATTATTAGAAATAGGACCCGGTAAAGTATTAACTGGTTTAACGAAACGTATTTCTAAAGAGATGAACGCTGCGGCAGTTAATGATATTGCATCATTAGACGCTGCATTAGGAAATGACTGAGGGATCTCATGGGATTTGACGGAAAAATAGCGCTAGTTACTGGTGCAAGCCGTGGTATTGGCCGTGCGATTGCAGAAAAGCTAATAGCATGTGGTGCTACCGTAATTGGTACAGCAACGAGTGAAAACGGTGCTAAAGCGATCAGCGAATATTTAGGCAATAAAGGTAAAGGTTTTGTGTTAAACGTCACAGAAACTGACTCTATTGAAAAATTTTTAGCTGATGTGCGCGCGGAATTTGGCGAAATTGATATTTTGGTCAATAATGCAGGTATTACTCGTGATAACCTGTTGATGCGCATGAAAGATGATGAGTGGCAAGATATCATTGACACTAATCTTTCATCAGTCTTCCGTCTGTCTAAAGCAGTTATGCGTGCTATGATGAAAAAACGTTATGGTCGCATAATTACTATTGGTTCAGTAGTTGGAACCATGGGTAATGCTGGACAGGCAAACTACGCGGCAGCAAAAGCGGGTGTGATTGGTTTTAGTAAATCATTAGCACGCGAAGTTGCTTCCCGTGGCATTACGGTAAATGTTGTTGCTCCTGGCTTTATCGAAACTGATATGACCAGAGCGTTAACAGAAGACCAAAGAGCCGGTATTTTATCTCAAGTGCCAGCTAACCGTTTAGGTGATGCCAAAGAGATTGCCAGTGCTGTAGCTTTCTTAGCTTCTGATGAAGCAGGCTATATCACGGGTGAAACATTGCATGTCAATGGCGGCATGTACATGGTCTAATTACGGGGACGTCTTTATATTTGCTTTTTGCGTACAATATAATGCAAAATATAGCGAATAAAGTAGTCCACACAGTCGGGATTGGTTAGATCTTTTCCTGTATTTATAAACTAAGAAAATCATCGCGCAAGCGAGTTTTGATAGGAAATTTAATAGTATGAGCACTATCGACGAACGCGTTAAGAAAATCATTGTTGAACAACTGGGTGTTAAAGAGGAAGAAGTTGTGAATTCAGCTTCATTTGTTGATGACTTAGGCGCTGATTCTCTTGACACAGTTGAGCTGGTAATGGCTCTGGAAGAAGAATTCGATATCGAAATCCCAGACGAAGAAGCAGAAAAAATTACTACAGTTCAAGCTGCTATTGATTACGTTGAAAACGCAGGTAAATAAGCTTGCTAATCTAGGCGGTCACTCGACCGCCTATATTCTTAATCCTAAACTTTTTCCCTCCTTGGAGGATAAGCGTGTCTAAGCGTCGTGTAGTTGTGACCGGACTAGGCATGTTATCTCCTGTCGGTAATAACGCAGAAGCTTCTTGGAAAGCTGTGTGTGCCGGACAGAGTGGTATCGGCCTTATCGAAGAATTTGACACCAGTCATCATGCGACTAAATTCGCAGGATTGGTAAAAGATTTCAATCATGAAGATTACAATCTTTCGCGTAAAGATGCGCGCAAGATGGATCTCTTTATTCAATATGGTATTGCAGCAGGTGTTCAAGCCATTGCGGATTCAGGTCTTGAAGTAACAGAAGCCAATGCAAGTCGTATCGGAGCTGCTATTGGTTCTGGTATTGGTGGCTTAGGCCTTATCGAGGAAAATCATTCATCATTAATCAATGGTGGCCCTCGTAAAATTAGCCCATTCTTTGTTCCTTCAACCATCATTAATATGGTTGCTGGCCATTTAAGCATTATTTATGGCTTACGTGGACCGACCATTTCTATCGCAACTGCATGTACATCAGGTGTGCATAATATCGGGCATGCTGCTCGTATTATCGCTTATGGTGATGCTGATGTGATGTTAGCGGGCGGTGCTGAAAAAGCAACAACACCATTAGGTGTTGGTGGTTTTGGTGCAGTACGTGCATTATCAACACGTAATGATGATCCTCAAGCGGCAAGTCGCCCATGGGATAAAGATCGTGATGGTTTCGTGTTAGGTGATGGTGCAGGTGTGTTAGTCCTCGAAGAGTATGAACACGCTAAAGCACGTGGCGCTAAAATTTATGCAGAAGTTGTTGGCTTTGGTATGAGTAGTGATGCTTACCATATGACCTCTCCTGCAGAAAATGGTGCGGGTGGTGCACTTGCAATGGAAAACGCATTGAAAGATGCGGGTATTACTGCTACTGATGTCGGTTATATCAACGCGCATGGTACTTCTACTAATGCGGGTGATATTGCAGAAGCGCAAGCTGTTGAAACGGTATTTGGCAAAGGGACTGATGTATTAGTTAGCTCAACAAAATCGATGACGGGTCACTTATTAGGTGCTGCCGGGGCGATTGAGTCTATCTTTACTATTTTGTCTCTACGTGACCAAATTGTACCGCCAACAATCAATCTTGATAATCAAGATGAACATTGTCACCTTGATTTCGTACCACATAAAGCGCGTAAAGTTGAGAACATGGATTATGCACTATGTAACTCATTTGGCTTTGGCGGTACCAACGGTTCGATTCTCTTTAAGCGTGTGTAAACCGCTTATTCGCGTATTGAATTAGTCTAAAGACCCAGACGTCATGCTGGGTCTTTTATTTTATCTATAGCTTTGTCCTTTTACATTAACTTGTTTATCATGTACAAAAAATATCAATAACATAGATTATAAATAAGGTGTTTGATGTATTGGGTAAATGGACAACAGCAACAAAGCATCAATGTGAGTGATCGCGCGGTACAATTTGGTGATGGCTGTTTTACAACACTTGCCGTTGAACAAGGTAAACCTATTCTATTATCTGCTCACCTTAAGCGTTTACAACGCGGTTGTGATGCACTGTTTTTACCCTCACCAGACTGGCAATGGTTAGCCAGCCATCTTCTACAAATAGCGTCCACAATCACTGAAAAAAGTGTTATTAAGGTGATTATTAGCCGCGGAAGCGGTGGGCGAGGCTATTCATCGAAAGGCTTTGACACACCCACAGTGATCACATCCTGCTCAACTTACCCGTTTTATTATCATAACTTACAAAAGCAAGGGGTTTCTTTAGCCATTAGCCCAGTGAGATTGGGACAAAATAGTTTATTAGCCGGTATCAAGCATCTTAATCGCTTAGAGCAAGTGCTGATTAAACACCATTTAGAAACAACCCCATTTGATGACATGTTAGTGTGTGACAATGAAGGATATTTAGTTGAAGCGAATGCCGCAAACCTTTTCTGGCGTAAAGGAAATCAATTATTTACCCCGGATATTAGCCTTTCGGGTGTGAATGGGATCATGCGCCAGCAGGTATTAGATTTTGCGCAACAATTGGACTGGGATATTCACATTGTGCGAGAAAAACCGCAAACGCTCTATCAAGCAGATGAAATTTGGTTAACCAATGCACTGATGCCCATTATTCCCGTAAAACAGATCTATTTTTCAGATGATAAGCACTATCAATATCGCGATAGAGACGCTTACCATGTTGTTTTACAACACTGTTTGTCACTGACTTAACGTTTGATGAGTTATAAATGAAGATAAAAAAATTAGTTTGGATAGCCTTTTTTGCATTATTGATTAGCGCTGGCGCAGCCACATTATATATTATGCAAAGCCTTCGTGGGTTAGAGAACAATGTTGTGGTAAAGCAAGATGAAATGCTGCTTACTGTTCCGGCAGGAACAGGGCGTATTGCGATGGAACAATTGCTTATTAAGAATAATCTCCTTAAACAAGGAGATTATTTTCAAATTTTATTAAAAGTAAAACCAGAACTCAGTCAATTTAAAGCAGGGACTTATCGTTTAACAAAAGGTATGACACTGCGAGATGTTTTGCTGTTAATAAAAAGTGGCAAAGAGGCGCAGTTTACGATTCGATTTATCGAGGGTAGCCGTTTAAGTGATTGGCAAGCTATTTTTGATAAAGCCCCTGAGTTAAAGATTGTCGCAAATGGTATGGAAAGCGATAAGTTACGCCAAGAGATAGGAATGAAGCCTGAAATTACCCATCTTGAGGGTTGGTTTGCTCCTGATACTTACCATTACACTGCAGGCACGACGGATATTGCCATTTTAAAACGTGCTTATCAGCAAATGGAAAAAACATTAGAAGAAGAGTGGCTAAAACGCGATAGTGATTTACCCTATAAATCTGCCTATGAAATGTTGATTATGGCATCGATTATTGAAAAAGAGACTGGCATTGATGCAGAAAGAACTAAAGTGGCCTCGGTGTTTGTTAATCGTTTAAAACGTAATATGCGCTTACAAACTGATCCCACTGTGATTTATGGGTTAGGTGATAAATATCGCGGTACAATTTATCGCAGTGATCTTAATGGCTATACGCCTTACAATACCTACCAAATTGATGGGCTACCGCCAACACCGATTGCTATGCCAAGTGTTGCTTCCATTAAAGCTGCAGCACATCCTGCGGATACACGTTATCTCTATTTTGTCGCAGATGGCACTGGGGGACATAAGTTTTCTACAACGTTGGCGGAGCATAATAAAGCCGTCGCACAATACCGACGCTTACAACAAAGATAATTATGAAAAACAGCAAATTTATTGTTATTGAAGGATTAGAAGGGGCTGGCAAAACCAGTGCTATTCAAACGGTTGTTGATACATTAAAACAACAAGGGATCACCGATTTGGCCTTTACGCGCGAGCCGGGGGGAACTCCGCTTGCAGAAAAATTACGGGAATTGATTAAACAAGGTATTGAAGGCGAAAAAGTTACCGATAAAGCTGAATTGCTAATGTTATATGCTGCACGTGTGCAACTGGTTGAAAATGTGATAAAACCAGCTTTAGCCCAAGGTAAGTGGGTGATAGGGGATAGACACGATCTCTCTTCACAAGCATATCAAGGTGGTGGTCGAGGAATTGACAAAGCCCTGATGAAGTCACTACGTGATACGGTATTAGCAGATTTTAAACCTGATCTTACCCTTTATCTTGATTTAGATCCGGCCGTTGGTCTAGCCAGAGCACGAGCACGAGGTGAATTGGACAGAATAGAAAAAGAGTCTATGGACTTTTTTTACCGCACTCGCGAACGTTATCAAGCATTAGCAAAAGAAGACGCCTCGATTATTACCATTGATGCATCACAAGATATTGATAAAGTACAAGCGGATATTCGCGATGTACTCAATCAGTGGCTGACTCAGGAAAATAGCGCATTATGAATTGGTATCCTTGGTTAAATCAGGCATATCGACAACTGGTAAGTATGTACCAAGAAGGGCGTGGTCATCATGCGATTTTGTTGCATGCATCTCAAGGAATGGGGGCTGATGCACTTTCTTATGGATTAAGTCGTTGGTTAATGTGTCAGAATAAGCAGGGTTCAAAAAGCTGTAATGAGTGTCATAGTTGCCGTTTGATGTTGGCAGAAACACATCCAGATTGGCATATCTTGCAAAATGAAAAGGGAAAGTCATCAATAGGGATCGAAGCGGTTAGAAAAGTCACCGAAAAGCTTGAGCACCATGCACAACAAGGTGGCTCACGAGTGGTATGGATAAAAGAGGTTGAGGCATTAACAGAAGCGGCAGCCAATGCGTTATTAAAGACCTTAGAAGAGCCACCAGTTAATTGCTATTTTTTATTGAATTGTCAACAACCTGAAATATTGCTAGCAACACTACGTAGTCGCTGTTTCTATTACCATTTAGCACCGCCTGAGATGAATTATGCGATACATTGGCTACAACAACAGCTACCTAATATGGCTTATGCCGATGGTGTCACAGCATTAAACCTATCTCAAGGTGCGCCCGTTTTAGCGTTATCATTACTAAAACAAGAATGGCAAGAAAGGGAAGCCTTCTGCCAAGCGTTATATGTTAGCTTACAACAACGAAATTTATATGGGTTGTTAGCTCAGTTCAATCAAGATAATGCTGAACGTAAGATCTATTGGTTATTATCATTACTGTTGGATGCTTTAAAACGACAAACTCATGCTGAAGTGTATTGTGTCAACCAAGATAAGCAGCCATTAATTATGGCGTTATCACAGTTGCCTTCTGCAATGTTGTTAGCGGTGAGCGAAAGCTGGAAACAGTGTCGCCATCAATTAGTTACCATTCCAGCAATCAATAAAGAGCTATTGTTGGCAGAACAGTTACTTGATTGGGAAGCCCAGCTAGTTGCTCTAGGGAAATAATTTCCCTTTCCATTTAGCAGACAAGTAAAAGAAATAATATAAAGTTATATAACGATGAGAGTACATTATGTTTTTAGTTGATTCACACTGCCATCTTGACAGCTTAGATTATGAAAAACTGCACAAAAATATTGATGATGTTGTAGAAAAAGCACAACAGCGTGATGTCAAATATATGTTAGCTGTCGCAACAACATTACCTGGCTTTAAAAATATGCGCGAACTGATCGGCAAGCGTGATAATGTGGCTTTTTCTTGTGGGATTCACCCATTAAACCTTGATGAGGGACACGATGTCGCTGAGCTTGCGCGCCTTGCAGCTGAGGCCGATGTTGTTGCATTAGGCGAAACAGGTTTAGACTACTATTATCAACAAGAAAATGCGTCACTTCAGCGTGAAATTTTCCGTGAACATATTCGCATTGGGCGCCAAGTTAATAAACCTGTTATTGTACATACGCGTAGCGCTCGTGAAGATACGCTAACTATTTTAAAAGAAGAAAAGGTTCAAGACTGTGGTGGTGTATTGCACTGTTTTACGGAAGATAAAGAAACAGCAATGGCGCTACTTGATCTTGGTATGTACATCTCTTTTTCAGGCATTGTGACATTTAGAAATGCCGAGCAAATTAGAGAAGCTGCACGTATCGTACCACTTGATCGTATTCTGGTTGAAACGGATTCGCCATATTTAGCGCCAGTGCCTCATCGTGGTAAAGAGAACCAACCCGCTTATGTACGTGATGTTGCTGAGTATATGGCCGTATTAAAAGGGGTGAGCATAGAAGAGCTTGCTCAGCAAACCACCCGTAATTTTGCAACACTTTTTCAAATACCAAACCTCGCAGACTAAGTTGTTCAATAGAAATATTGGCGAGTGATGGCTAGGAATTAAAATAAATAATAAGGTGATAAAAATGGCAGAAGAGACAATTTTTAGTAAAATTATTCGTGGTGAAATTCCTGAAGATATCGTTTTTCAAGATGATACTGTCACTGCATTTCGTGATATTTCACCCCAAGCGCCTACTCATATTTTAATTATCCCCAATAAACTTATTCCAACGGTAAACGATGTTACTGTACAAGATGAACAAGTTTTAGGTCATCTATTTGTTGTGGCAGCTAAAATTGCTCAGCAAGAAGGTATTGCAGAAGAGGGATATCGTTTAGTAATGAATTGTAATAAACATGGTGGGCAAGAAGTTTTCCATATTCATATGCATCTTTTAGGTGGAAAACCATTAGGGCCATTATTAAGCAAATAATCTAATGTGATAATAGATCATCATGGCAACAAGGTAGCAGCATGATAAAACAAGCTAAAAGGGTTTATTCATTACTTATAGTATTGTTGATGACAACGTTATTGGCTGGATGTTTTGCGTCTCATTCAGACAATAAACTCTATTTTAATCGTCAACAATCTATTGTGATGGAGCCGTCGGTTTTAGCTGTAGGTATTGTGGCAGGCAAACCATTATTAACGCGTAATGAACAGGGGAGTCGCGCCACGGTGACGTTATCGAATACGCGATCTTATCCTGTCTCTATTCGTTATCGTTTTTATTGGTATAACGAGCAAGGACTGGAAATTTCGCCGGCAGGCCGCGTAAATGATGTAATGATTTTGGGCGATGGTGATACTGAGATCAGTGCTGATATACCCAATAAAACAGTAAGTTATGTCAGAGTCTATCTCTTTACTTAGGATAAGGTAGTCATATGAAAAAAATGCTATTTGTGGTGGCAGCGGTATTTTTACTGGCAGGTTGTCCATCGATGTTACCACAACAACCCCCAGCACCTGTAGAGCCTGTTACTCCCACAGAGCCAACAGAGCCACCTAAACCTATCGAGCCACCCATAGAGGTTGTACCAACACCGCCAAAAATAACCAGTATTAATTGGAACGCGGCCATTCAGCCATTAATTAGAGAGATGTCTGTCACGGATGATTTAGCAACTGGCAAATTATTAGTGGTTGATAATGTAAAAAATAATTCGGGCGGAAACATCCAAGCGGTTAATGCTACTAACACAATTATCGACTCGGTAAATAGTATTAGTGCATTACAAACAGTTCCTTATGCACAAATGATGTCAGCAAGAAAAGCATTAGGACTATCCGGTGAAGATAGCTTAGGATTGCGCAGTGCGGCAATTGGTTTAGCGCGTTATTTGCAAGCAGACTATATTTTGTTTTCTACTGTCGATGGTAAGAAAGATAATCGTGTGATCAGCATGCAATTAATGTCGGTTGCGAGCGGAGAAATACTCTGGAGCGGGCGCCATAAGGTTGAGTAAGTCTTATCAACAACAGTTATTGAGCCTATTGCGGGAATGGTTTCCCGCAATACCCTTATCACAGTGGCAAATAACCGCCTTAGCGGGATTAGGGGGCGGTACTTTTCGTTTGCAAAGTAATGGGATAGATTGGGTCGCTCGTTATTATGGTTCTGAAAAAACGGCACTTTTTGTCAGGGCTAAAAAAGAGTCTTCGATTTTAAAACAGCTATTAAATACTCAGCTTGCACCAAATATTATTAAACGCCATGGTGCATGGTTTTTTTTCCAGTGGCTAGAGGGTGAGCATCTTACTCATCAGCAGTTATTTGGCTCCCATATCAAATTATTAGCTCATCAAATTGCTAAGTTACATCAGCAAAAACCTTTTGGGCTTCCTCTTGATTTGTGGCATGAACTTTCAGTCTATTGGTATCATATTGACAGAAAACGATTATCACCAAAGTGGTTACGTTTACATCACGATTTTTTACGTCAACCTCGACGTACACTCATAAAATACGCACCAGCTCACATGGATCTTCATCCTGAGAATATTCTTCTGAGCGATTCAGGTATAAAATTTATTGATTGGGAATATGCCGCTGATATTGATACGGCAGATTCATTAATGACATTTTTTGCCGCAAATCAGTTAAACAGCGCACAACAAACAGCATTTTTACATGAGTATTGTGCATATCATCACTATACTGAATTAAATAATGATCAGCAAAATAGGCAGCACCCACAACAGCAGTCGTTTTATTCGGTTAACGTATTAAAGCAGCGTATTTTATCAAGAGAACCCTTTATCTTGTATATGATGCTGATGTGGTATGAGGTTCGTTGGCAACAAACCAAAGATAACGCGTTTTTGGCTATGTCTGAACCTTTACGTCGTTATTTTAGTCTGATGAATTGAAAAGATTTTATTATTGCAATAACAAAGAGAGGAATGTTATGGGTCCTGTAATGCTTGATGTTGAAGGATATGAGCTCGATAACGAGGAGCGTGAAATTTTAAAGCATCCCCTTGTTGGTGGTTTGATCCTTTTTACCCGCAACTTCCACGACGCTGAGCAGTTAAATGAATTAGTGCGCCAAATCCGTGATGCTTCCCATGAGCGTTTAGTGATTGCCGTTGACCAAGAAGGAGGGCGAGTACAGCGCTTTCGTGATGGTTTTACTCGCTTACCTGCCGCGCAATCTTATGCTGCGCTTAATGAGCGTTATCAAGCTAGTCGCTTAGCACAAGAGGCCGGTTGGTTAATGGCATCAGAAATGATCGCAATGGATATTGATATTAGCTTTGCTCCAGTCCTAGATCTTGGTCATGACTGTATTGCTATCGGTGAGCGCTCTTTCCATGAGTGTCCAGAAATTGCTATGGATATGGCGGAAAGCTTTATTAAAGGAATGCGCTCTGCAGGTATGAAATCAACAGGTAAGCATTTTCCTGGTCATGGTGCAGTCAGAGCCGATTCCCATAAAGAAACGCCACGTGATGAGCGCTCTTTAAACGATATTCGTCAACGTGATATGGCTATCTTTAAAGATTTTATCCAACGTCAATTATTAGATGCCATTATGCCAGCTCATGTTATTTATTCTCAGATTGATGAGCGTCCAGCAAGTGGCTCTCCTTATTGGTTGAAATCAATTTTACGTGAACAACTCGGTTTCCAAGGCGTTATTTTCTCTGATGATTTATCTATGGAAGGTGCCGCTATTATGGGAAGTTATGCGCAGAGAGCGCAACGTTCATTAGATGCGGGTTGTGATATGCTTTTAGTGTGTAATAACCGTAAAGGGGCGGTAAGTGTGTTAGATAACCTGTCCTTTGTCAAAGCAGAACGCATTTCGGCGTTGTACCATCACCGAGGTCGTTACACATTAAGTGAACTGCAAGCATCTGATCGTTGGAAAAAAGCGAATCAAATGCTGACCCAATTACAGGAGCAATGGCAGGAGCGCGCATGATTATATATTTACATGGCTTTGATTCCACCAGTCCGGGAAATCATGAGAAGGTATTACAGCTACAGTTTATTGATCCTGATGTCCGTTTTCTCAGTTACAGTACGTTGCATCCACGTCACGATATGCAACATCTACTCAAAGAGACGGATAAACTGATTAAATCGACAAAACAGCCGGTGCTGATTTGTGGTGTAGGATTAGGTGGCTACTGGGCAGAGCGTATCGGTTTTTTATCTAATATTCGCCAAGTAATGATTAATCCCAATCTTTTTCCATATGAAAATATGACTGATAAGATTGATAGACCTGAAGAGTATTTAGATATTGCCACTAAGTGTATTCAAGATTTCCGCTCTAAAAATAGAGACAATGCATTAGTGATTTTATCCCGTCATGATGAGATTTTAGATAACCAGCGTTCTGCTGATGAGTTATCACCTTATTATTCGATTATTTGGGATGAAACGCAGACACATAAGTTCAAAAGCTTGTCAGAACATCTTTTTAAAATTAAAGCATTTAATAGCAAAATCCCCGCTTAAAATTGGCTTATGTAAGATGGACAGAGTGCATTTTGTCCATCTTTTTTTGATTTATATTTTTTCTTTTCTTTATTATTTTAAGCCCCTCTCATATTCCGACTGAATTATTCACTTATATCCTCTATCTAATTGATAGTTATGGTAAAAAATAGCCATATGTCAATAAGATGTTCTATTGGCGAATGAAAAACAACCTAAATGACTCGATTCATCAAAAAACAGGTATGAAAATTCAAATTTTTTTGATATAAATCAACTTTGGTATGACCATATTGCCAATGAGCTTTGGCTATTATCAAAATCATTGACTGAAACGTTTTAACTGTCGTTATTTAAGTGGATTTAACCAAGATGACTTAAATAACAACAGTAAATATCTTTAGGAGTGACGTTATATGTCATTAACAAAAATTGTTATAGTCGGTGGTGGAGCTGGTGGATTAGAACTAGCGACTAAATTGGGTGATAAATTAGGGCGCAAAAAAAAAGCAGAAATTACCCTTGTTGATAGAAATAATAGTCACTTATGGAAACCTCTGTTACATGAAGTTGCCACAGGCTCATTAGATGATGGTGTTGATGCATTAAGTTATCTCGCTCATGGTTATAACCATCACTTTAATTTTCAATTAGGCACTTTAACAGGGCTTGATCGCCAACATAAAAATATCACTTTGGCTGCTATTTATGATGAAAATCAAGAGCTATTAGTTCCAGAGCGTCAACTCGATTATGATATTTTAGTCATGGCCTTAGGCAGTAAATCTAATGATTTTGGCACCCCAGGGATCAAAGAGCACTGCATCTTTTTAGATAGCCCACAGCAAGCACACCGTTTTCATAATGAAATGCTCAATTTATTTTTAAAATATTCAGCAGACTCCAACGCAGAAGCTGAAAATCGTAAAGTAAATATTGCGATTGTGGGTGGTGGTGCAACTGGAGTGGAATTATCTGCCGAATTACACAATGCTGTTCGCCAACTCAATAGTTATGGTTTAAAAAAATTAGCGCCATCAGCCCTTAATATCACGCTTGTTGAGGCGGGTGAGCGAATATTACCTGCATTACCCGTGCGTATTTCAAGTGCAGCACATCAAGAGCTGACTAAGTTGGGTGTGCGCGTGATGACGAAAACCATGGTAACAAGCGCCGATGAAAAAGGGTTAAATACCAAAGATGGCGAGCATATTGATGCTGATCTGATGGTTTGGGCTGCGGGGATCAAAGCCCCAGACTTTATGAAAGATATCGCTGGATTAGAAACCAATCGTATTAACCAATTAGTCGTTAAGCCGACATTACAAACAACATTAGATGATGCGATTTTTGCGATTGGTGATTGTGCATCCTGTCCGCGAAAAGAGGGAGGTTTTGTTCCGCCAAGGGCACAATCCGCTCATCAAATGGCAAGCCGTTGTTATAGCAATATTTTAGCCATGTTAAAGGGTAAAACGTTAAAAGAATATGTGTTTAAAGATCATGGCTCGTTAGTTTCGCTCTCTAAATTTAGTACGGTAGGGAGTTTGATGGGCAACTTAATGAAAGGCGATATGATGATAGAAGGGCGTATTGCACGTATCGTTTATATTTCTTTATACCGTATGCATCAAATCGCGTTACATGGTTATCTTAAAACGGGTTTGATGATGTTAGTTGGATCAATCAATCGTGTGATTAGACCAAAACTAAAACTTCATTAGTGAATAATGGTTTATTTTTCTAACTTTTGTTTCTTTTAGCAAACAAAAGATTATTTTAACCCCCCGCAGTATTTATATTGTCGGGGGTTTTATCTATCTAAAGAGTAGTAATAATTGTGAACAGTCAAAATAAGAATCTCTGAATTAGATGATTAATTCAGTAGAAAATATTTATGTGGATATCGAATTAATTTTTTAATAATATTAAGCTTCAATTTCAAATAACTTTATGAAAAATATAGTGTTATTTCTATAAATTTAATTATTTATATATAAAAATAATCTTCAATAGAATAGGGGTTTTCATAAATTAAGATTTTTCTTAAATAGAAATAGGCGCTTTTAAGAATTTATTTAGGTCATAAAATGTTATGGTATTTAAAGATACATATTAAAACTTATAAATAATATATGTGAATAAAAAACATGTATTTAATCTATTATTTTTATTATCTTTATGTACAAACCAGTCTGTTACACATAGTGAAAAGCAAATCGACTATGTAAAGGTTAATGAAGAAGTTTCTTAAAAGAGATTACATTTGTTAACTTGATGTTATCATTACGCTATATTTATAAATATGTAAATGAAATCAGCTTTCATTGATGAGATAAGAAATATTTAAGTTCATTCTTAATATTTTTGAAAATAATTAGAAAATAGCGCGTATTTAATTAACTGATTAAAACAATAATTAGTGGTGTATTTACCATGTTATAAGTACATAGTTTACTTATGATGTTAATCAGCAAGGACGTAATAATATATTTTTTCATATAAGCTTATTCATTCAACATATTGAATTACAACGTGGTGATAAAAGAGTGAAATCCGCTTATAACAAAAAAATAGTAAAATAGGGATAAACGCATAAAAAGGGGAAAAAGTGAGTGTTGATAGCAAAAAGTTCACACTAATAGGACTAATCCTTGTATTAGCTATTCTTTTATTTGTCGCTTGGAAGTGGATATTTCCACGGCCACAATTTGCCCATGTGGTTTCAGCAACACCGATTAAATCAACCGTTTTTGTGACAGAAGAGTATTGCCATCGTATTGGACTGCCTACACAATTTACACCAGAAAAATTATCGCGTTTTCATCCCGCAGAGCAAGAGTGCCGTGTTTTCTATATGATAGAAGCGCTAAACAATAAAAGTATTGCTCACTTCCCTTATGCTCAATTTAGAGAATGTATTCCCATTTACCGCCAAGAAAGGCGAGTTATCGGTTATGATGTGCTTTACACAATTGATGGTACACCGGGTAAAGTGAGAACGACATTTAAACCGGGCGATATCATCGCGCTAGATAGCGATGGCCGACTTGTTTTGGAGCAAGAGCCATATTGTTCTATGAATGAAAATATTCCTTGCCGTAAAGAGTAACGGTTTTCTTTTTAGCATTAACGCTGATAACTGATAAGATAAAAAAGGCCTAATATTTATTATGTTAGGCCTTTTTGCATTTTATTATCTAAACAGACAATGCGTTTATTTTGTGTTCACTAAAAGCGGTGAGCATATCGTCGATAAAAGTGAGTCGTTTTTCTCGATCGGTTAGGCTTATCATAAATTTCAATTTGGTAGGGCCATCTAAACGGAAGACGCTCGGTTGCTCTTGCAATAAACCGATTAAATAAGTCGGGTCGACATTATTTTTTTCACCAAACTCAATAAAGCCACCTTTGTCATGGGCTTCAATGCGAGATATACCTAAACTCATGGCGCTTAATCGAATAGCCGCATTACGTAATAAGTTGCGTCCTGCATCAGGTAAGGTGCCGAATCTATCAATAAGCTCTGCCCTTAGATCATTAAGTTCATTTAAGTCTTTGGCACTGGCAATACGTTTATAGAAAGAGAGTCTTACATTGACATCAGGAATATAGTCATCGGGCAATAGCACCGGCATTCTTAATTCAATTTCGGTTTGCTGATTGGTCAGATCTTCTAATGATGGCTCTCGACCCTCTTTTAATGCTTCAACTGCACTTTCTAGTAACTCCATATATAAAGAGAAGCCAACGGTATTCATTTGACCGCTTTGCTCTTCACCTAATAACTCTCCCGCACCACGAATTTCTAGATCATGTGTGGCTAAAGCAAAACCTGCGCCGAGATCTTCTAGGGAGGCAATCGCTTCTAAGCGTTTATGGGCATCTTTAGTCATTGCTTTGGGATGAGGGGTTAATAGATAAGCATAGGCTTGATGGTGAGAGCGGCCAACGCGTCCACGTAATTGGTGTAGCTGCGCTAAACCAAAGTGATCAGCACGTTCAATAATAATGGTATTGGCACTCGGAATATCAATACCCGTTTCTATAATGGTGGTGCAGAGCAATACATTAAATCGTTGATGGTGAAAATCGTTCATCACACGTTCAAGCTCACGTTCACGCATTTGCCCATGGCCAATACCAATACGAGCTTCAGGTACTAACTGTGCTAGCCTATCACGCGCTTTCTCTATATTTTCAACATCGTTATATAAATAGTACACTTGCCCACCACGTAATGTTTCACGCAAGATAGCCTCTCTAACAACCAGATCATCATATTCGCGGACAAATGTTTTAACGGATAAACGGCGAGCGGGTGGGGTGGCAATAATTGACAGATCACGCATACCACTCATCGCCATATTTAGCGTACGAGGAATAGGGGTGGCCGTTAAGGTTAATATATCGACATTGGCACGCATTGCTTTAATACGCTCTTTATGACGTACACCGAAGCGATGCTCCTCATCAACAATTAATAACCCTAAGTCTTTCCATTGAATGCCCGGTTGTAATAATTTATGTGTACCAATAACGATATCAATGGTGCCTTCTGCTAATTTTTCGGTGATCTGCTGTTGCTCTTTGGCACTACGAAAACGTGAGATCATCTCAATATTGACCGGCCAATTAGCAAAGCGATCACGAAAGTTTTCAAAGTGTTGTTGAGCCAGTAGGGTAGTAGGCACCAAAATAGCCACTTGCTTATTGTTGCTTATTGCAAGAAATGCCGCACGCATAGCAACTTCTGTCTTACCAAAACCAACATCACCACATACTAGCCTATCCATGGCAATGGCTTGGCACATATCACTTAATACGGCATTAATCGCCATCTCTTGATCGGGTGTGGTTTCAAAGGGGAAGCTTTGGCGGAAAGTGTGATATTGTTCTTTATCTAATTTAAACGCAAAACCAGATTTAACGGCTCGTTGAGCGTAGACATCTAATAATTCCGCCGCCACATCACGCACTTTTTCAGCTGCTTTTTGGCGCGCACGAGTCCAAGCATCACCCCCTAATTTATGAAGAGGCGCATTTTCATCCGCCCCACCAGAGTAGCGACTGATCAAATGCAGTGACGAAACAGGAACATAGAGTTTGTCATCTCCCGCATACGAGAGGATCAAGTACTCTGCTTTTACGCCACCCGCTTCTAAGGTGGTCATACCTTGATAACGACCAACCCCATGCTGAAGATGGACAACAGGTTGTCCGGGACTTAATTCTGCCAGATTGCGGATCAGTGTATCGGTATTGATGGTGCGACGATTATCTTGACGGCGACGGTGGACTCGCTCACCTAACATATCACTTTCGCAGATCAGCGCTAACTGACGATAATTGTCAATAAAGCCATGCTCTGCAGAGCCAATAATAAAATAACACCCTTTCTCTTTAGCATCCGCTAATTCAATAATTTGTTTGGGGGCAATTTTAATTCTAGATAAGAGCTCTTGAACGGTTTCCCGCCGGCCTTCACTTTCAACCGAAAAAACAATACTGCCAGAAAATTGCTCTTGGAAACGGCGTAGATTATCAAGCGGTGATTTACTTTGTGCATTGACTGATAAATCAGGCAGTGGTTGATAACCTAAATTGGTATAACCCGCTTTTTCCGGCAGTGCTTGCGTTTTAAGTTGAATACGTGGCCACTGTTTTAACTGTTGATTGAGCGTTTCGACATTAAGCCAAATATCATCTGGTGGCAGTAATGGCCGCATGGGATCAACACGACGGCTTTCATAACGTTGGTTGATATCTTGCCAAAATTTATCAGCGCAATCTTGCAGATCTTGCGTCACAATTAAGGTGTTTTGTGGGAAATAAGCAAATAAATTGGATAATGGCTGACTAAAAAAGAGCGGTTGCCAGTATTCAATTCCTGCGGGTAATACTTGCTTACTTACTTGTTGATAGATATGTTCAGGATCACGTCTTACTTCAAAACGTTCACGCCATTGGCTACGAAAGAGTTCAATCGCATTAGGATCAGTTGGAAACTCATGAGCCGGTAATAGTTTGATCTGCTCGACTTCTGTTAAGGTGCGTTGCGTATCAACATCAAAAGTTCTTAGGCTATCTATCTCATCATCAAAAAAGTCAATTCGATAAGGAAATTCACTGCCCATCGGGAATAGGTCAAGTAATGCGCCGCGTGTTGCATACTCGCCATGCTCTAACACTTGTTCTACATGACGATAACCCGCCTCATCAAATGTTTTGCGTAAATTGTCGCGAGAAAGTTGCTCTCCTTTACTCATTATTAATGCATGACTTGCGAGATAATCTGTTGGGCAGACTTTTTGCATTAACGTATTGACGGGTAAGATTAAAATTCCCTTGAGAAGTGATGGAATACGGTATAGCGTAGAAAGGCGGTTAGAGATTATTTCTTGATGGGGAGAAAAACTGTCGTAAGGCAATGTTTCCCAATCAGATAATGTCTCTACAGGATAATCACAAAACTGACGGATTTCATCTTGTAAACGCAGTGCATTTTGCATATCACGAGTGACAAGAACGACTAATCCAGCATGACGTTTGATGATTTCTGCACATTCTAGGGCGCAAGCGGCACCTGTCAGCTGACCCAGCTGGCGAGTATTCCCTTGTTTTACAGGAAGTTGATAACGATATTCTGAGGACATAAGCGTGTAATGTGAACTCTTGGTTGTAGTTAACTCCCAACACATCTTTAGCGACATCGCCAAAGCTTAAACTGGCGGGCAGGTTAAGATAAAAGAAAAAACCACAGTTTGGGAATAGAGTGGTTCCATTCAGTAAGACTACCCTTTATTATCCCTGAACACTTAGCATTAGCAACAGGAACAGCACAGTTTTCATGTACAATTCTGTCTCATTTTTTATAGGGCTCCGTTATATGCGGGGTCGCGCAGTCGACAAATTTGGTCGATTCGTCTCATGGCTATCCGCTTTAGGGATTATGCTGGGTGTTGCGGCATTGATCACAGTGACTTCTGTGATGAATGGCTTTGAACGCTCATTACAAAACAGCATTTTGGCCTATATTCCACAAGCTGTTATCACAACACCCAATGGGCAGCTACCCAAACAAGATAGTACTGCACAAATGTTATTAAAACGAGAAGATGTTATCAATGTCGTTCCTTTAGTTGAAGGGGATGTGGTATTACAAAGTAAAGATAATATCGGTGTTGGCGTGATGTTAGGGATTGATAAAGCACAAGATGAACCCCTAACACAGTTTATTCGCTATGGCGATTTCTCGTTATTAAAACCGGGAGAATATGGTGTGATCCTCGGTAGTGGTTTAGCTAAACAGCTAAAAACCAAAGAAGGGGATAGCATTCGCCTTATTGTTCCCGGCGTAAGCCAACTCACCCCAATGGGCCGAGTGCCTAGCCAACGACTGTTTACTGTCAAAGGTATTTTCCAAAGTGGTGGTGATGCTGATGCTTCTCAACTTCTGGTCAATCAACAAGATGCGGCGCGTTTGATGCGCTATCAACCCGGCAATATTACCGGATGGCGTCTATTCTTCTCAACCCCCCTTAATATTGAAAAATACAGTGCTGAACCTTTGCCAGCAGGTTTAAGTTGGAAAGATTGGCGTGAACGAAAGGGCGAGTTTTTCCAAGCAGTGAAAATGGAAAAAAATATGATGGGCTTATTATTAAGCCTAATTATTGCGGTCGCCGCGTTTAATATTATTACTTCGCTTTCATTACTGGTGATGGAAAAACAAGGTGAAGTGGCAATATTACAAACCATGGGCTTAAAGCGTTCACAGATAATGTCTATCTTTATGCTACAAGGGGCAGGGGCCGGTATTTTAGGTGCTATTGCCGGAGGTTTGTTAGGGGCGTTACTATCAAGCCAACTAAATGTGATTATGCCTGCGGTAGGACTTATTCCTCATGGGGTAGAATTACCCGCGACTTTAGAGTGGAGCCGAGTCTTTATGATTGGTTTTGCCGCTATTGTGATTTCACTATTATCGACTTTATACCCGTCTTGGCGGGCCGCAACTATTCAGCCAGCAGAGGCGCTACGTTATGAGTAATACCCCTTTATTACAATGTCATGCACTTTGTAAGCAGTATCAAGATGGTGCTATTTCAACACAAGTCTTAAAATCCGTCTCTTTCGCGATCAATCAAGGTGATTTTATGGCGATTGTCGGCAGCTCAGGTTCAGGTAAAAGTACCCTATTACATTTATTGGGTGGTTTAGACTCTCCAACCTCAGGTGAAGTGATATTTAAAGGGCAATCGCTCAATAAATTAACTTCAACGGCAAAAGCGGATTTACGTAATACGCAATTGGGTTTTATCTACCAATTCCATCATTTGTTACCTGATTTTACTGCATTAGAAAATGTTGCAATGCCTTTAATGATTGGTGGAATGAGTGCAGTAAAGGCCAAACAGAAAGCGATGTCTTTACTTGATGCCGTAGGATTAACTGCTCGTGCGCATCATCGTCCTTCTGAGTTATCTGGGGGAGAAAGACAACGTGTTGCTATTGCTAGAGCCTTAGTAAACGATCCGGCGTTAGTTTTAGCCGATGAGCCGACAGGTAATCTTGACCAAAAAAATGCGGAAGGTATTTTCGAATTACTCATGAAATTAAATAAAGAAAAGAAAACTGCCTTTTTGGTTGTTACTCATGATTTATCTCTCGCGGCACGCTTTCAACGTCAACTTGAAATGAAAGATGGTCAATTAGAGTCTCAAGAAGCGATTTCAGGAGTGGAATAATGGCGCAGTTGCCACTTGCTTTAGTTACCGCATTACGTTTTTCAAAAGGACGAAAACGTGCTGGTATGGTGTCATTAATTTCGATTATCTCAACGCTGGGCATTATGTTGGGTGTAGCGGTATTGATTATCGGATTAAGTGCCATGAACGGTTTTGAACGTGAATTAAAAAACCGCATTCTTTCTGTGGTTCCCCATGGACAAATTTATTCGGTAGAACAACCCTTTATATCTTGGCAACCGGCACTATCGCGGATTGAAAATACTGAGGGTGTTGTTGCTGCTGCCCCCTATATTTTATTAACCGGATTACTTGAAAAAGGAACCGAATTAAAAGCGGTACAAGTGATGGGGGTTGAACCGAATAAACAAAGTGATATCAGTTTATTACCGAGCTATGTGCAAAATAATGCATGGCAACATTTTCAAGCGGGTCAACAGCAAATCATTATTGGCCAAGGTGTTGCCGATGCTTTGAAAATCAAACAAGGTGATTGGTTAACTATTCTGATCCCTAACAATGATGATCCGAAAAAGCTATTACAACCTAAACGCATTCGTTTACAAGTCAGTGGCATATTTAAACTCAGTGGTATGCTCGATCACCAATTAGCGTTAATTCCATTGGCAGATGCGCAACAGTATCTTGATTACGGCAAAGGAATTACGGGTATTGAAGTGAAAACAAGCGATCCATTTCTAGCTAATGAAATTATTCATAATGCAGGCTTAAATAGCCAAGCCTATGTTTATGCTAAAAGCTGGATCAGCGATTATGGTTATATGTATAGCGATATTCAGATGATCCGCAGCATTATGTATCTCTCAATGATTTTAGTGATTGGGGTTGCTTGTTTTAATATTGTCTCGACGCTGATTATGGCGGTAAGAGATAAGAGCGGAGATATTGCTATTTTACGAACGTTAGGTGCAAGAGATAGCCATATTCGCAATATTTTCTTATGGTACGGACTGTTGTCAGGCATGATCGGATGCGTGGCCGGTGTTATTATGGGGGTAGTTGTCTCACTAAATTTAACCCCTATTGTCTCGGTAATTGAATCCATGACAGGGCATAGTGTGCTATCAGGAGATGTCTATTTTGTCGATTTCTTACCTTCAGAAATACATGCAATTGATGTTTTCTCCGTATTTTTGACGACGGTTATTTTGAGTTTGATTGCCAGTTGGTATCCTGCTCGTCGAGCAACTAAACTCGATCCTGCTAGAATTTTAAGTGGACAGTAAGTTTATTGACATAAAATGGATATAAACGGAAATAAGACAGTAAAGTTATCAATTTTTATTGATTGTTAAATATAAAAACCAAGGATTGCCATGATGAAACTTAAACTTCGTCATCGTCGGCTTAGGAAGTTTCGTAAGATAAAAAGTTTACGTAGACAACATTCACGTTGTCGTTATTTTCATTTAACCCATAAAACGGAACATGAAATGAATTTACCCAAAGTAGTGGTGCTAACCGGGGCGGGCATTTCGGCTGAATCAGGTATAAAAACCTTTCGATCAGAAGATGGATTGTGGGAAGAGCATCGCGTTGAAGATGTGGCAACGCCAGAGGGATATCACCGCAACCCTAAGCTGGTTCAGCAGTTTTACAATGAGCGCCGTCGTCAATTACAACAACCTTCAATTCAACCTAATGAAGCACATTATGCATTAGCAAAACTTGAGCAATATCTTGGAAAGGACAATTTCCTGCTGGTCACGCAGAATATTGATAACTTACATGAAAAAGCAGGGAGTAAACATATTCTCCATATGCATGGTGAGTTATTGAAAGTCCGCTGTCCGCAATCAGGTCAAGTTTTTGAATGGAAAGGGGATTTATCAACGACAGATTATTGCCATTGCTGCCAATTTCCCTCTCCTCTACGTCCGCATATTGTTTGGTTTGGTGAAATGCCAATCGGCATGGATGAAATTTATCACGCTTTAGCACAGGCAGATCTCTTTATTGCTATTGGCACTTCGGGGAATGTCTATCCTGCTGCTGGGTTTGTCCATGAAGCACGGTTGACAGGGGCTCACACGGTTGAGCTTAACCTTGAACCTAGCTTAGTGGAGAGTGAGTTTGAAGAAAAACATTATGGCCCCGCGAGCCAAGTGGTTGATGCATATGTCCATAAATTGTTTGATTTAATTAATGATCCTAAAGCTGATTTGACGCAATAATTATTTTATAGAGTTCCCTATTATTGTTATTAGAGAGATTTAGGGGGCAAAATGGATAAATTATTAGAACGGTTTTTTGAATACATTAGTTTTGATACACAATCGAAACCATCATCGAAAATGTCACCAAGTAGCGATGGTCAGCTAAAATTAGCGAAGGCACTGGTACAAGAATTAAAAAAACTGGGTTTTTCTGATGTGACACTCAGTGATAAAGGATGCGTTATGGCGAGTTTGCCCTCTAACGTATCTTGGCCTGTACCTGTTATTGGCTTTATTTCCCATCTTGATACTTCACCTGATTTTTCAGGTAAACATGTAAAACCTCAAGTGCTTGAAGATTACCGTGGTGGTGATATCGCGCTAGGTATTGGTGATGAAGTATTATCACCGGTTATGTTTCCAATTTTACACTCAATGATTGGTAAAACATTAATTACAACGGATGGTAAAACTCTATTAGGTGCTGATGATAAAGCCGGTATCGCAGAGATAGTCACTGCGATGGTACGTTTAAAAGCACAAAATCGACCTCATGGTGATATCCGTATTGCATTTACGCCGGATGAAGAGATAGGGCGTGGTGCACATTATGTCGACCTAAAAGCATTTGGTGCTAACTGGGCATATACCGTTGATGGTGGTGGTGTGGGCGAATTGGAATATGAAAATTTCAATGCCGCTTCTGTGAGTATTAAAATCGTTGGTAATAATGTTCATCCCGGTAGTGCCAAAGGCGTGATGGTAAATGCGTTAGGACTTGCTTCGCGTATTCACCAAGAATTACCTGTTGAAGAGACCCCTGAAAACACAGAAGGCTATGAAGGTTTTTATCACCTACAAAGTATTAAAGGTACGGTGGAAAGAGCCGAAATGCACTATATTATTCGTGATTTTGATCGCAATCAGTTTGAAAAGCGTAAACAAAATATGATCACGATTGCTGAAAAAGTAGGTAAAGGTCTACATCCTGATTGCTATATTGAACTAACTATTGATGATAGCTACTACAATATGCATGATAAAGTGGTTCAGTATCCACATGTTATTGATATTGCAAAACAAGCAATGATTGATTGTGATATTGAACCTGATATTAAGCCTATTCGTGGTGGTACAGACGGTGCTCAGCTCTCTTACCGCGGATTACCTTGCCCAAATATCTTTACGGGTGGGTATAATTTTCATGGCAAACATGAATTTATCTCTTTAGAAGGTATGGAAGCCGCAGTAAGTGTTATTATGCGAATTGCTGAAATTACTGCCGAAAGAGAAAAAGCAAAAGTTATTTGTTAATAGAGCAGTTATGTAAAATAATTGCCCCATAATAGCCGACAATCTCGGCTATTATTTTATCTTTATATTTTAAATATAAGGTTTGTTTTCATATTATTTAAAATTAAACTTTAAAAATAAGTTTGTTTTTTATAAGTTATTGGCCGATTATTTCAAATAATATTCTTTATAATCTAAATAAAATGATATAAGGATATTTGCGTAATGGCTGTACTCTCCAAAATAATAATAAAACAAACAAGATCAGAATGTCTGTGTAAAAAAATACCGATAACCAGTGATAATACTTTTAGTAAACAAGAGTATAAAGCATCGTTTATTATCGTTTTCAGCTATTTTTTAATTACCCATCTTATTATATTTTCTTTATATTTATCAAATGATAAGCATACCTGGTTACTTTTAGGGCTACAGAGTGCGTTTTTTATCGTTTTGCCATGGTTATTTTATGGCACAAGAACGTTACTAAAAGAGGCGATGTATTATTTAATAAGATAACAGTTACTGTTTATTAACATAGTTAAAATAACACCCAGCTATAATTAGCTGGGTGTGTTTGTATAAAAATAGTTTATTTATACTTAATCTTCAAAATACCAATAGCCTTGGTTAACAAGATGCGTCAATAAGCGTATAAATTTTGGATCTGCTAAAGCATCACCTAAATGTTGTTTATCAATACAATCATATTGGCAAAGGGCATCTGCAGCTTCAATATGATGAGTATCCATTAATTCACCATTAACAAAGCAACTATCACCAACACGCAGTGCGCGAATACCGTTTAAACGATGAAGTTGTTCACCTTGTTGCAGTAAATCGTGGATCTCAGCATTTTCATATAAAGGTTCAGGAATGGCCAAGTCAAGTTCATGGCGAGATTGAGAAATAAACTCCCCAAACCAATGACGGAAGACTTCGGGTTGGGCAAGTAAGTCTTCCATCATATCATGCAACTTATTTAATTCTTGATGCTGGACTAATGCCGGATTATCTCGAGGAGTAAGATCAGGATCACTGTAACGGTAGCTTCCTAAGTCATTTGCTAAAACATAGTCAGCAAAACCGCTAAATAGCTCTCGTGCATTAGGTGCTCTAAAGCCAACAGAATAGTTTAGTGATTCTTCAATGGCGTAGCCTTCATGAGGAAATCCAGGTGGAATATACAGAATATCACCCGGCTCTAATTCTTCATCGATAATGGCGTCAAAAGGATCAACTTGAAGTAAATCCGGGTGAGGACAGTGCTGTTTCATTGGGATTTTCTCACCCACACGCCAACGACGACGACCTTGCCCTTGAATAATAAATACGTCATATTGATCAAGATGAGGACCCACACCGCCTCCGGGAACAGAGTAAGAGATCATCAAATCATCAATACGCCAATCGGGTAACACACGAAAAGGTTTCATCAATGCCGCACTTGGAAAATGCCAGTGATCGACCGCTTGAACTAATAACGACCAATCTTTATCGCCCAAACCTTCAAAGTGCTCAAAAGGCCCATGTTTAACTCCCCACTGCCCATCTTGACAACTCACAAGACGGCTATCCACTTCATCTTCCATTGCAAGACCTGCAAGTTCATCAGGAGATAAAGGATCAACAAAACCAGAGAAGCCGTTTTTGATTAATAAAGGACGTTTTTGCCAATGGCTTTCTAAAAATGATTGCCAATCTAAATTAAGTTTATAGTCCATTGTGTATTTCCTGAATTTGGGAAGCCTAAAAATATCATATAATGAATTACAACTTCCTGCTAAACATTCCTTGGTGCAATGTGAGTAATAACGAGTAATATACTGACAACTGCGTAGTTATCATACATCTCGCAATCTTATTGTGATAAGACCTAAATTGAATCAGCAATAATATAAGTTGATAGAGAAGAGCGTTACTCTATTTCAGTAGTGAGTTGTTGCTCAGCAAAGGTGACGATGAGTCTCGCCCCCCCTAATGGACTATCGGTAATGGTGATATCACCGTTATACTGCTCAATAATATCAACAGCAATTGATAATCCTAAGCCTTGTCCTGGGCGCAATGTATCTGCACGTGTACCACGCTGAAAAATAAGCTCCCTTTTTTCTGGGCTGACTCCTGGGCCATCATCATCTACGGTGATAATCACACAATTGTCATCATGACTTACATTGATCTCGACAAACTCTAAACAGTACTTACAAGCATTATCAAGTACATTTCCCATGACTTCCATAAAATCATTCTTTTCACCTAACCACATCATTTCAGGGGAAACATTTAATGTTATATCAACGCCTTTGGATTGATAGACCTTATTAAGTGCACTACAAAGATTGTCAAGTAAGCCTGATAAAGAGTGGAGCTTACGTGTTGTTATATCGTGATCGCCGTGAAGAGAAGCTCGATGTAAATAATAACCAACTTGCTGTGAAATTCGTTCAATTTGACTTTGCATAATTGGCTCAGCTTGTTCTATAGACATTTGTTTGCCAGCACGTAGAGCACGTAATGTTGATTGTAAAACAGCAAGGGGGGTTTTTAAGCTATGGGTCAGATCAGATAAACTGGTACGGTATTTACTATAACGGTTGCGTTCATTACGCAATAAAATGTTGAGATTATAAACTAATCCTTTGAGCTCTTTAGGAGGATTTTCATCTAAATTATCGCGAGTGCCTTTTTCCAACGCGCTGATCTGCTCAATAATGGATTTAATCGGCCTTAAACTCCAATGGGCTGCTAACCAAATTAATGGGATCACCAAAAGAAAATTAGCTAGTAATATATAGAGAAACCAATCCCAGACTCTACTTACATTTTGCAGACTTTGAGGAATAGGATCGATAACCGCAATGGATAGATAAGGCATATTATCCGCCGCAGGATAGTGATTAATAACCACGGAATGCGTTAAGGTATCATTACTTGAATATTCGTTGAGTTTTTTTAGATAGGCACGATATTGAGGCAGTTGCTGTAACATAAAACGTGTCGTTTTAACATTCACACTAATTTCAAATAAGCCTTCTTTATTGCGCCATTTTGGCGCGATACTGTTTGGGATCACCTGAGGTAAATCCGTTGGCGTCCATAGCACATTGCCTTTCTCGTCGAAGATAACCACCAGCGATGTGTTGTTGTTATTGAGGTTAGTCGGAAATTCAATCTGCAATTGCCCATCTTTCCATTGCGCTAAGCTATAGTAGAGATTACTTTGGCTGCGCATTAGCATAAAAGTCGTTTTATCAAAACTGACAATAGAACCGACTATGGCAACCAAACCATAAGAGAGTGTCAGTGCTAAAATAATGGCGCTGGTGGCAAGTAAAAATCTTGTTCGTAAAGAGAAGGGCGAACGTTGTTTTTTATGCATATTAAGCTTTCATATCAAAACGATAACCTTGTCCACGTACAGTTACAATGACATCATTATCATATTTTTGGAGAATTTTTTTGCGCAGACGCCCCATAAGCACATCAATGGTATGACTTTCTCGCTGCTCTGCATCAGGATAAAGTTGGCGCATTAGCACATCTTTGCTCACCACTTTGTTTTGATTACGCATTAATGTTTCTAAAATAGTATATTCGAATGCAGTGAGCTTGATTTGCTCACCTAAGATCATGAACTCTTTACGTGATAAATCCAACTCAAAAGGGGCAATAGTCAGTATTTGTGAGGCAATGCCCATGTTTCTTCGCATTAATGCCTGAACGCGTGCCACGATCTCTTCAAAATGAAAAGGCTTTGTCACATAATCATCAGCACCGGCATTTAATGCGGTCACTTTTTCCTGCCAGCTTTCTCGAGCCGTTAATACCATAATGGGAATAGTAATATTATTTTCCCGCCATCGACGAATAAGGCTGATACCATCTTCATCAGGAAGACCTAAATCAACAATGGCGACATCAGGTGTACTTTCTGCGATAAAGTGATCGGCTTCTTTCGCATCTTGTGCTGCATCAACTTGATGTCCTGCATCGCGAAACTGCACAGATAAATGATGGCGAAGTAAGATATTATCTTCAATAATTAAGATCCGCATATTCCACCTTGTGTACATCAGTAAAAATCAGTTGCTGTAAGAGAAATTAAGATAATGATAGTCAATCTAGCACTTAAAGAATACCGTAACGGACAATGTGTTTAAGTTATAGATAGTTTTTATCTTATTTAGGACGGGTCATCGATATAAAAAAAGGCAGAGATTATCTGCCTTTTAAGTATGGGATAAATTAATCTAATTTATCAACAAGTTGACTGGCAAAACCAATATAGCTTTCAGGTGTCATCGCTTTTAAGCGTGCTTTTTCTTGTTCTGGTAGCGCTAAACCGTCAATAAACACAACCATATCTTGTGCCGTGATCCGTTTACCACGAGTTAACTCTTTAAGTTTTTCATAAGGCTTTTCAATACCATAGCGACGCATAACCGTTTGGATTGGTTCAGCAAGAACTTCCCAGTTGCTATCTAACTCTTCACGAAGATGACTTTCATTAACTTCTAATTTATTTAAGCCTTTCATGGTTGATTGGTAAGCGATTAATGCATAACCGATACCGACACCTAGGTTACGTAGTACGGTTGAGTCAGTTAAATCACGTTGCCAACGCGAAACTGGTAATTTGCTGGAAAGATGCCCCATAACGGCATTAGCTAAACCTAAATTACCTTCAGAGTTTTCAAAATCGATAGGATTCACTTTATGAGGCATTGTTGATGAGCCAATCTCACCGGCAATGGTCTTCTGTTTGAAGTGATTAAGAGCGATATAACCCCAAATATCACGGTCAAAATCAATTAAAATTGTATTAAAGCGGCTGATGCAATCAAAAAGCTCGGCAATATAGTCGTGTGGCTCAATTTGAGTAGTATATGGGTTCCATGTGATCCCCAATGAAGTAACAAATTCTTCACTAAATTGGTGCCAATCAACTTCAGGATAGGCAGCTAGGTGAGCATTATAGTTACCTACTGCACCATTAATTTTACCTAAAATTTCTACTTGAGTAAGTTGGCGATATTGACGCTCCATACGGTATGCAACGTTTGCAAACTCTTTTCCTACCGTTGAAGGTGTTGCCGGTTGTCCGTGAGTACGAGAGAGCAGGGGTAAATCACGATATGCTTGCGCCATTTTACTGATAGTATCAATAAGCTCGCGCCATGCTGGTAGTAGCACTTCTTGGCGTGCTGTTTCTAACATGATGGCATGGGATAAATTATTAATATCTTCAGAAGTACAAGCGAAGTGAATAAACTCAGAAACTTGCTGTAGTGCAGGGATAGCTGCCACTTTTTCTTTTAAGAAATATTCAACCGCTTTCACATCATGATTGGTGGTGCGCTCGATAGTTTTGATACGAGCAGCATCATCTTCATTGAAGTTAGCAACAATTGCATCAAGGTAATCGATTGCGTTTTGTTCAAAGGCGGGAACTTCTTTAATGTCGGTGCAAGATGCTAGCTTTTGTAGCCAGCGAACTTCTACCTGTACACGGAATTTCAAAAGACCGAATTCACTAAAAATAGTCCGTAACGACGAGGTTTTACTACCGTAACGACCGTCAATCGGTGAAATCGCTGTCAGCGAAGATAATTCCATTGTTGGCAACTCCCAGGTTGAATTTTAAAGTATTAACATTGAGCGAGAAAATCATCAGTTTGTCGTAAGATGGTTTTTTGATGGAGTAAAAAATCAAAACGGCGACCACCTACTTGACGCCAAAGTACGGCACTACGAAGACCTGTCAGAAGTAATCCACGAACTTTGGCTTGAATAATAGGGTTTTTAAGTAACTCAATCGAACCATTAACTTGAATTTTTGGCCCTACAGGGCTGACCGCATCACTATAAACGCCAGCGAGAGCATTAAATAATCCGTCAGAAAGCGGTTCAAAATAATTTTTTTGTCGTTCAAGTTGAGATATTTTTTGTGACAAATGCGAACTGTAATCGTTATTTTTGTTGATGATACGTTCAAGGTTAATCAGGCCTTGTTGATAAGTCATCAACTCAAACGTGAGTTTTTCTCTTCTTACCGCTTGATGGATAGCTTTTATAGTTTGAAAACCTAATTTCAAATGACTTATTTGATTACCATAAACATCCAAGGTTGAAGTTGGGTTGATATTAAAAATGCTGTTAACCATGACTTCAACATCTTTCTCGTCTGCATTCCCTTGATAAGCAATTTGCTGAACAAGACGACTTGCCTGGCAGATACCTGCCAGTGCAAGGGTAATATCACGAAAATCTTTAGCCACATCTACTCCTGAATACGTGTTTCAATAATACCGCCACCTAAACAGACTTCGTCTTGATAGAAAACGGCCGATTGCCCCGGTGTAACAGCAGCAACAGGATAGTCAAAACGGACTTCAATTTTATCTTCATCTAATGGTGTTACTGTACACGGAATATCAGCTTGGCGATATCGTGTTTTCACCGTGCAACGAAAAGCTTCGGTAATAGGCTCTCTTGCGACCCAATGAAGTTGTTGAGCAATTAAGCCTACGGACATTAATCGAGGGTGTTCATGACCTTGTGCGACAATTAATATGTTATTTGCAACATCTTTATCGACTACATACCAAGGATCTTCGCTACCTTCTTTTGTGCCACCGATACCCAGACCTTTACGTTGACCTAAGGTGTGGTACATCAACCCTTGATGTTCACCAATGGTTTCGCCATCTACGGTGACGATAGGACCCGGTTTGGCAGGTAAATAGCGCGATAAGAAATCAGTAAACTTGCGTTCACCGATAAAACAGATCCCCGTAGAGTCTTTTTTCTTGGCGGTTGCTAAATCAAGCTTCTCGGCAATTTTTCTCACCTCAGGTTTTTCCATTTCACCGACAGGGAAAAGGCTTTGGGCGATTTGCTGATGACTTAATGTATATAAGAAGTAGCTTTGATCTTTGTTGTTATCAACACCGCGCAGTAATTGGCTTTTACCATCAATATCACGGCGACGAACATAGTGGCCCGTTGCAATATAATCGGCCCCTAAATCTTCGGCTGCATATTCTAAAAACGCTTTAAATTTTATCTCTTTATTACATAGAATATCGGGATTAGGGGTGCGGCCAGCTTTATATTCAGATAAAAAGTGTTCAAATACATTATCCCAATATTCAGCGGCAAAATTGATAGTGTGAAGTTCTATGCCAAGCTTATCGCACACGGCTTGCGCGTCGGCAAGGTCGGCAGAAGCTGAGCAATATTCTGTATCGTCATCTTCTTCCCAGTTCTTCATAAACAGACCAACGACCTGATATCCCTGTTCCTTAAGAAGATAGGCTGAGACGGATGAATCTACGCCACCGGACATTCCAACGATGACTTTTTTTTGGCTGTTATCTGACATGAATGGATCTCACTGCGGAAAAATAAGCGCCATACTTTACCATATCACTATCAAGGGTGCATCAAACGAATACATTTTTTGCCTCTTAACCATGAAAGTCATTGTTAAGAGGCAAATGTTGAACCAAAGCTATCCAGTAAAGAGAGTGGATAACGTTCATTTTGTTGATAACAAAGAATACTTTCTTTTACCAGCGGTGAACGTAATTGTTGGCTATTAATTATCTCTTGCGCGGTCACCCAGTAGCAGCCATTAATATCATCGTCATGTGGTTGTGTGGCTAATTGTTCTGGTGCTTCTATCAAAAATAAAAAACGCAAAAATGGCGTATTGTCCGGTGCCACCCACTGATGTAATTTCAAAAAATATTGTACCGGCAAGGTTAAACCGGTTTCTTCCCATAACTCTCGTTGTGCCGCTTGGATCAGGGTTTCATTTGCTTCTAAATGTCCTGCGGGTTGATTCCATGTGGCTTTGCCATTTACCGTTTCTTCAACAACTAAAAATTTATTGTTTGCATGAACAATACAAGCAACAGTGACATGTGGTTTAAACAAAATTAATCTCCTTCCATTGACCCGGTAATAGATTATCCAAGGTAATATTTCCCATGCTAAAACGAATTAAGCGTAATGTGGGATAACCAATATGGGCAGTCATACGTCTAACTTGGCGGTTTTTTCCTTCAAATAAGGTGATTTTTAACCAGCTAGTCGGAATAGATTGACGCTCTCTAATAGGTGGAAATCGCGTCCAAACCCACGTTGGCTGTTCTACCCTTTCAATTTTTGCAGGTAGTGTTTTCCCATCCTTTAGGTTAAGTCCTTCACGAAATTGTTGTAATGCTATCTCTGTGGGAATGCCTTCTACTTGAGCATAGTAGACTTTCCCTGTTTTTTTATTTGGTTGAGTTAATTTGGCCTGTAATTTGCCATCATTTGTTAATACTAACAGACCTTCACTATCTCTATCTAACCGTCCTGCCGCATAAATATCAGGAATGGGGATAAAATCTTTTAGCGTTTTTCTACCGCTGTCATCGGTAAATTGCACAAGGACATCAAAGGGTTTATTAAAGATAATCACTTTACGCTCACCTCTAGGGCGAGAAGGTTTTTTTTGTCCTGCTAGTGCGTGAGATTTGCGTAGTTTCGATCTATTGTTAAATTGATTTGCCATAGCTATTTTTTGTCAAAAATGGGAGATTGATTATACCTTAAAAGAGAAGCGATTGGCGTTAGCTGAATAATCAAGTAGTATTGACAGGTCTCTTACAAAAAATTAACAAAGCGTGCGCTTACATGAAAGGAGAGGTAAATGGAAAGCAAAGTAGTTGTTCCGGCTAATGGTGCTAAAATTACATTAGATGCTAAAGGTAAGCTTGTTGTTCCAAATAATCCGGTTATCCCTTATATCGAAGGGGATGGTATCGGTATCGATGTCACGCCAGCAATGTTAAAAGTTGTTGATGCAGCGGTTGAAAAAGCTTACGGCAATGAACGTAAGATTGAGTGGATGGAAGTCTACACCGGTGAAAAATCAACACAAATTTATGGTAAAGATGTTTGGCTGCCAGAAGAAACCTTAGATCTTATTCGTGAATATCGTGTTTCTATTAAAGGTCCTCTTACTACACCAGTAGGTGGTGGTATCCGTTCATTAAATGTGGCACTACGCCAACAACTCGACCTTTACGTTTGCCTGCGCCCAGTGCGTTATTACAAAGGCACTCCAAGCCCAGTAAAACACCCAGAACTGACGGATATGGTTATCTTCCGTGAAAACTCAGAAGATATCTATGCCGGTATTGAGTGGAAAGCCGGCTCAGCAGAAGCAGATAAAGTGATTAAGTTCCTGCAAGATGAAATGGGTGTAACCAAAATTCGCTTCCCACAAGATTGTGGTATCGGTATTAAGCCATGTTCAGAAGAGGGGACTAAACGTTTAGTTCGCGCAGCGATTGAATATGCAATTGATAACGATCGCGACTCCGTTACATTGGTGCATAAAGGTAATATTATGAAATTTACCGAAGGTGCCTTTAAAGATTGGGGTTACGAATTAGCCCGTGAAGAATTTGGTGGTGAGCTGTTAGATGGTGGTCCTTGGGTTAAAATTAAGAACCCTAAATCAGGCAAAGATATTATTGTTAAAGATGTTATCGCAGATGCATTCTTACAACAAATCCTGTTACGCCCAGCCGAGTATGATGTTATCGCTTGTATGAACCTAAATGGCGACTATATTTCTGATGCATTAGCAGCACAAGTTGGTGGTATTGGGATTGCTCCTGGCGCTAATATTGGTGATGAGTGTGCATTATTTGAAGCGACTCACGGAACAGCACCAAAATATGCCGGACAAGATAAAGTTAACCCAGGCTCTATTATTCTCTCCGCGGAGATGATGTTACGCCACATGGGTTGGACAGAAGCCGCTGATTTAATCATTAAAGGTATGGAAGGCGCGATCGAAGCGAAGACCGTTACTTATGATTTCGAACGTCTAATGGACGGCGCTAAACTGCTGAAATGTAGCGAGTTTGGTGACGCAATTATCAAACATATGTAATTGTTGATTTGAGAAATAGTTAACGGGAGCTTATTAGTTCCTGTTTTTTATTGTCAATTTTGAAACGGTTATCAAAAAGTTATCAAAACGAGTTATCAAAACCACCTGAAATTTGAGCAATTAAATCACGATTTTTATCTAATTTTGGCGTTCAAGTTGTTACCTGATTACTCAGCGTCTAATTTTGCTTTCCAGCTATAAAGTAATTTATCGGTGATCCCTAAAGAAGCTACCGCTTTTGGGACGCTATAACCTTGTTCGCTGACTAATGCGACCGCTTCTTGCTTAAACCCAGTAGTATAAATACTGTTTGTTCGTTTTTTCATTTAACACTTCTATAGTTAGATTATATTCCATTATTAAAGTGCCCTGTTTGATTAAAGTAGATCAAATAACCCCTAAATTTAATTACTTATAATAAATAAATGTTTTTTATTTCTTAATTAAAATTTTTGTTTTAAATAGGCTGCTTATTCTAATTTCAATAATCTATTAATGAAGGG
>ERZ507021.32-NODE-32-length-143451-cov-7.71263_pt1 | contig 143451 bp, 119 predicted proteins | sample MGYA00512877_ERZ507021 | MGnify/ENA metagenome assembly ERZ507021 | reverse complement strand
AACCCGCACTTAGGTTTTATGCATCCTGGTCCTTATGCCCTAGCCGCTGTCGGCCGGAGCCCGTTTAGGGGAGGCTGCCAATTCGCACACTAATCAGTGCAAGATCATTTTTGTGCACAAAAATACCAGGCCAATCACTCAGCCTGGTCCTATTTTTTTACAAATTCGGATCAACTTGAAACCGCAGCGGCGATACCTTGGTCGCCTCAGTAATCAGCTCGGCAATCAATTGATCCGTTGCCTCCCGGGCAATCTGGGCAGCTTCATTGCTTGCTGTCGTCACCAGAGCCCGGACGTCGGCAGCTTCAGCAAGCTGTTGATCCGTCGCGGCAATCAGCCCAAGGTGCTTGGCCAGCAGTGTGTCCTGCAAGTCGCCAATAGCTTTCTTATGGCGGCCAAAATCGCGGTCGGCGAGGATGCCCAGCAGCTTGTAGCGCCAGTACGCTGAATCAGCACTGTAGGGCAGGGCGCCCTTTTGATAGTCGGTCGGTGTGTCGGTGATGCCAGCGTAGAAGGGGACATAGATACTTTCAGCAGCGACACCCATCGCCAGCCAGTGAATCCCGGCAATACTGTTGTCTACGTTGGGCCGCAACTGCAGCAGATGCGACTCTTGGGTGTTGGCCAGGCTGATGGGCCGGTACTTGTGGGCATCCGAACTCTTTGTGGCCGGGTCATAAGGCGTCTGCTCGTAGTGATTGGCCAGTACGCGCATCGCATCGTCGATTTGGATTGGCCGATCCGGGCGGCGCAGGAAAGGCAAATTGGTTTGACCGAATTGGGCGCCCGCACTTGGTGTCAGCAATTGCTGGCCGGCAACGACCCGGGGCCAGTTATAAACGGCATCAGCCGCATTATTGGTGCCGAAAATGTCCCGGAAGATGAAGGGGGTGTTTTCACGCCACAAGTGATGGTCAGCGGCAAATTGAGCGATGCCATCAGACACAATAAAGTTATCCGTATCGGCAAAGTCAATGGCTTCAATACTGAGTTCATTAGCGACCACCGCATACGCATCGTCGGGAATGCGCTGGGCGACCCAATGATGACCAGAGCCGGTTTCCAAATACCAAGCTTCCTGCTGATCAGCGAAGAGAATCCCGTTGCTTTCACTGGTACCGTATTGGCTGACGATTTGGCCCAGGCGCGTGACACCTTCCCGGGCGGAATGAATGTAGGGCAGAACCACGGTGATCATGGCTTCCTCACCAATACCCTTGGGGTTCAGCGGGTCATAGGCCAGCACCCGGGGATTGGCATAGGCACTTTCGGTCGCACTCATGGCGACTCCGTAACCGTTGATCCCATCTTCGGCAAAGACGCCATATTCTGCTGTCCATTCCGGCGTTGCTGTGTAGCGGACCCCGGGTTCGGTTAATTTGATGGTGAAGCCGGTATCCTTGGACGTGAAGGTGTAGGGCATGGGCGCCGCCATTTGCCGAAAATGCTTCGGCCAGGCCGGTTTGCTGTCTTCGTTGCGGCCGATGATTACGGACCCGTCGGCGCTGGCATTTTTACCCACCAGAATACTGGTGCAGGCTCGCCATAATTGATTTTCTTTTGTTGTCATTATATTCAATCACTCCTTGTGCTTGACGTATACGCACCATTATAATTGTCCCATCCCAAAGAAAGAAGGAGAGACCATGCCCTTAGTGCATATCGACCTGCTTGCTGGCCGGTCAGAAGACCAGCTGCATCAACTGGTCAAAGACGTGACCGCCGCCATCGTGAAGAACACCGGCGCACCGGCTGAACATGTCCACATCGTCCTGAACGAAATGGCGAATAATCGTTATTCCGTCGGCGGCGTGATGAAAGACGAAGACCAGTAACTGGCACTGAAAGAAAATGCCCAGCCCGGGCAATAATTCCTGGGTTAGGCATTTTTTTGAGCCAGCAAAGCATCCACATGCAGGTGCAGGTAGTCGGCTAAATAATTCGCCATGCCGTCTTCCTCATTGGTCAATGGGGTCACATCGTTGGCCACGGCCTTCACGGCGTCCGTGCCATTCGCCATGGCGACACCCCAGCCGGCATGGCGCAGCATGTCCAGGTCATTAAACTGATCCCCAAAGGCCATGATATCTTCATGGGGAATGTGGTACCGTTCTGCTAAATAGTTGATGCCCGTGGTCTTTTCCACACCAGCATGGATGATTTCCAGTACGCTGAGATCCCGGTTCTCCGGGCCGCCCCAGGTATTGACGTTCACACTGGGAAAATCGGCCATGATCTCGGCGGCCATATCAACCCCCGCCTGCGTGGGAATGACGACCATCAATGAGGTGGGTGCAGCCGGCAGGGAAGCCGCCGACAATGGCCGGCTTTCGGCCACCGAGATCGGCATACTGTCCAGCAAGGAGGGATCATCCGTATCCACCAGCATCATGTTCTTGCCTTCAGCCGCGACCAATCCGATGTGATACCGGTCGCGCATGGCGAGAATTTCTCCCACCGCCTGTTGGGGCAGGCGCCGCTCGTATTCGCCCGCCCAGTGCTGATGGGGAATATGGACCAAGGCGCCATTGAAGTTGATCATCGGGGTACTGAGACCCAACGCATCGTAATATTGGACACTCACGGCGTTAGGCCGGCCGGTGGCAATGGTCACGATATGGCCGGCGGCATCCGCCGCTTGCAGCACTTGCCGCGTGCGCTCACTAATCTGGGACGCTTCGTTCAGAGTCGTTCCATCCAGGTCTAGCGCAATCAATTTTCTTGACAACATCAACCACCGCTTTCTTTTTGGTATATTTAGCTAAACATTTTACCAGTCCGTGAGACCGTTGTCACGTTATCGGCTTATGAAATTTGGTTTCAGAAATTTTCAATAATTGTTTCAAAAGGATTGAGAACGGTTGCATCCCCTGGCATAATAGAGGTATCAACCTAAGGGGGGAATGGCCGATGGCGGCGAATATGTTGCTGGCGATCCAAGAACGGCTGCCCGATTTCAGCGGGGCCGAACGTGCAGTGGGGAAGTATGTGCTGGCCCATCCAGAAAAGGTATTGCAAATGAACACCAAGGCCCTGGCCCAAGCGGCCGGCGCCAGTCCGGCCACCGTGGTCCGTTTTGCCCGGCGGATGGGGACCGCAGGATATGCTGATTTTAAAATTCAATTATCCGCCGAACAGCACACCGATCCGTTGCTGCTGCAAGAGATCACGCCCCATGAGGATCTGGCTATGATGAAGGATAAGCTGTCATTACGGATTCGCCAGACGCTCACGGATACCAACCAATCGCTGGCCAATGACCAAGTGGACGCGGCTGTCGCCCAATTGGCCGCTAGTCAAAGCATGAGTGTCTACGGAATTGGGGCATCGCTGTTGGCAGCGACAGACTTTGTGCAGAAGTTTTCCCGGCTGGGCCTGGCCCCTTTTCTGGGGCGGGATATTGATGAAGTGATCGCCCATCTCGTGAACCAACCGGCGCCGGGCGTCGTTGTGCTGATTTCCAACAGTGGGGAAAATCCCAACGTGGTGACGATTGCTAAAAGTGTGCCGGCAGGGCTGACCACGATCGTCTTGACTAAAGCCCCCAAGAGTACGCTGGCGAAAATGGCAGACATCGTGCTGGTCACACAGCCCACGTCGATTACCGGACAAATGCGCACCGCCGCCACCACCAGTTTAATGGCCCAGCTCTACGCCATTGATTTGGTGTATTACCGGTATTTCCAGCGGCGCTACAAAGACCACGTCCAGCGCATTCAAACCTCGTTTGAGACGCTGCACCGGGTCCAGCCCCGCCGGCATTGACTTGAATGAGAAAGGAAGACCTTAATGCTTGGTATTTCTGCGTATCCGAAAGATATTGATCCTGATTATTTAAAGCAGGCGGCGGCCGCGGGGGTCCGTGAGGTATTCACCTCGCTGCAAATCCCTGAAGACACCCCGACGGAATTCACTCAGGGACTGCGCACATTACAGCAGGCCGTCCATGCCCTGGACCTCAACGTCATCGTGGATATTTCCCCGGCCACGTTCAAAAAGCTGGGGCTGGCTGACAATGATTTCAATGGCATTTACGCTCAGGGTTTCCATTCCCTGCGGCTGGATTACGGCTTTGATGACCCGGCCCTGATCCGCAAATTGCAAAAGCACTTCACGGTAGTGCTCAACGCCTCCACCGTGCAAGTTGATTTTCTCAACGCCTTGCAAGTCGAGGGGGTAGACCTGCGCAAGCTGGTCGTCGCCCATAATTTCTATCCGAAACCGGACACAGGGCTGACAGCGGCATATTTTGCGGAAAAGAACAAGCTGTTCCAAGAGTGGGAAATTCCATTGCTGGCCTTCATCCCCGGCGATGGCTTGAAGCGGTATCCGGTCTATGCCGGGGTACCCACATTGGAACATCAGCGGGGCTTCAATTCTTACGCGGCATACTTAGAAATGGCCCTGCGTTATGGCGTCGAGTGGATATACGTGGGGGACAGCCAGTTAACCGCTCAAAGTCTGGCATGGATCCAACGGTTCAGCCAAGACGGCGTGATCACCTTACCGGTGGCGGGGACGACCCAGCTGCCCAGCGACCCGCTGAAGGTTCGGCGGGAAGTGAGTCCGGGAATGGTCCGGATCCAAACGCCGCGCCAGGCGACCCCGGTTGGCCCAGTGTTAGATCGGCCAGCGGGGACCGTCACAATTGAGAACGATCTGGCAGGCCGGTACCACGGCGAAATTGACATTGCCAAAACAGACCTGCCGTTTTCGCCCACCAGCAATTATTTGGGGACGATCCCGGCACCTTTTTTACCGTTACTGCCGCTGCTTGACGGGCAGCACCCGGTGCAATTCACCGCTTTGTGATTGGTCGTACACAATACTAGGCAAATCCGGCCGAAGCGGCTATACTGACAATAGTTAAGAACGGAGGGATGCACGATGGCAGAAGAGAAACCGAACAAGGAAACGGAAGCATTAGACGACCGAATCCTCACTGCACTGGAGGACGTCATCGATCCGGAATTGGGGATCGATATCGTCAATCTGGGATTGATCTACCACGTGGACGTGGACGACGACAACAACTGCGAAATTCAGATGACCCTGACGACCATGGGCTGTCCGTTGTCGGACATGCTCTACGACGCAATCGTGGACACGGTGGAGAAGAAGGTGCCGGAAGTGAAGGACGTGGACGTGCAATTAGTTTGGTATCCGCAATGGACTCCGGAACTCATGAGCCGTTACGCCCGAATCGCTTTGGGTATTAGTCAGTAATTTTTAAACACCAAGGGCACCGCGAAATGCGGTGCTTTTTTCTTTATTGAATACTATTCATATTTTTATGTATATTACTAAATTTATAATTTGTACAACCGCAACATCTGCGTTAAAGTGCATATATTAACATTTAACGCGGAGGTTAGTTATGATGAGTTTGAAGAAATGGGTTGTCCTGAGTGCGGCGGGGAGTGCGCTGCTCTTGGCTGGGTGCCAGAATGCCAAAGCCGATAACACGAATGCCGCCGGGGCAACGTGGTCCCGGATGGAAAAGGACAATATCACGAGTATGGATCCATCCAAGGCAGTGGATGGGATTTCGGCCCAGGCGATTACGGATACGATGGAGGGATTGTATCGCTACGGCGGGACGGATCTGCAACCGGGCCTGGCCAAAAGTATTGTCAAGCCGACGCATCAGGGCACCGTTTATACCTTCAAACTGCGTTCCGCAAAGTGGAGCAACGGTGATCCAGTGACCGCCCAGGACTTCGTTTACGGCTGGCGGCGAACGATCGATCCGAAAACGAAGTCTCAATACACTTATTTGTACACGGGAATCAAGAACGCGGATGCCATTATGGCCGGCAAGAAAAAGCCGGCGACGCTGGGTGTGAAGGCCCTGGATCAGCACACTTTTCAAGTGACATTGGACCATCCAATCCCGTATTTCAATACCATGCTGGCCAGTTTCTTCTTCTATCCAGAAAACGCGAAAGTAATCGCCAAATATGGCAAACAGTATGGGACAAAAGCCAGCACTCTCGTCAGCAACGGCCCCTACATTCTGAAGAACTGGAACGGCTCCAGTACCAGCTGGCAGGAAGTTAAGAATCCCACTTACTGGAACGCTAAAAAAGTGCACATCAAACAGATCAATGTAACGGCGATCAAGGATGCATCCACGGCTATGAATCTCTTCCAATCCGGCAAACTGGATGACGCCATTATTTCCGGCGATCAAGCCGCCCAGGCAAAGGCAATGCCGGATTACAAAGGGCTGAAACAGACCGCGACCACGTATCTCCAACTGAACGAAAAGACCGAACCGGCCTTCAAGAACACCAAGATCCGCCAAGCCATTTCCCATGCCCTGGACCGAGACGAATTTATTAAGAAAGTCCTGCAAAACGGTTCAGTTGCCGCCACCGGCTTTACACCAATCGGTTTGGCTAAGGACCCGACCACCGGCAAGGACTTCAATCAAGAAGCCGCGGCCACCACAAAACAGTACTCGACCCACGATACAGCGTTGGCGAAGAAATTGTGGACTGACGGGTTAGCCGAAAGCGGCAAAAAGAGTATTACCACCACATTACTGGTGGGAGACGGCACCAGTGACAAAAAGACGGCCGAGTATATCCAAAATGCGCTGGAAACAGCGCTGCCCGGGATGCATGTCAACGTCAGCGCAGTGCCCGCCAAGACCAAGCAGGACCGGGAATTTTCCGGCGATTTCGGTATGGATCTAAGCGGCTGGATCGCAGATTTCCCGGATCCCATCACTTTTTTGGATTGTATGACCAGCGACAACACGTATAACCAGGGGAAATGGAGCAATGCGCAATACGACAAACTGATCAAAGAAAGCAAGACCACGTATGCAACCCAACCGGCGAAGCGGTGGCAGGTCTTGCTCCAAGCTCAGAAGCTGTTGACTCAAGAGCAGGGGATGATTCCGTTGTATCAGACGGTGGAGGCCCATCTGGTGAACAAGAAGATTTCTGGGATGACCTATGGACCGACGAATTACTATAATTTTGTCGGGGCGAAGATCAAATAGTCCTCGAGTCATTTCACATCGAAAGAATTCGTTTTCATGATACACTCTTTGTGAGAAGCAGCCTTTGCGTGGAGTTGAGTAAGCAGTATGCGGGGGTGGCAACATGAAAATGAAAAAAATGCTGCTGACAGTGGCGGCGGTAGTGTTCTCTGGATTAGTCGCAACCGCCTGCCAACCGGGCAATCCAGACACATCTTCGGCCAATATCAGTGCCACCGTTTTTAGCGGGGTGCTGACCACAATCGCCGGCCAGAATGGCCATGGCACTGCCGGCATTGACGAGCAGCGTCTGTATCGCAACATTGCTGAATTATCGGCGAAGAAGCAAGGTTTAGCAAAAACCGTGTTGACCGACGTGATCAACCACAGCGGGTCAGTCATTCGCGGCGGATTAAAAATCGCAGACTATCGGCCAACTAAATCACTCACCAAGGCGCAACGCGACGCCTTATCCAGAGTAAACCGAGAAATCAAAAGTATCCGGATAATCGAAAGTTTGACGACAAAGACGGGCAAACGGGTTAAAAACGGTGCCCTGCACAATGGCGACAAATATGTCGTGACGGTCAAGAATACCTATTCGCAGGGAGCGTTTAAAGAAGCGGCGCAACATGTTGTCGTGAGTCGTTTAACCCGTTAGACTGGCGCTATTAAAAAAACTGGAACTGAAGCCATTCGACTTCCGTTCCAGTTTTTTTATTGATCTAATCCCTCTCAGTACAGGTTACGTTTACTGGTGCGCGGCCACGAAGGCCGCCATCCGCTTCACGGCTTCTTTGATCAAGTCGAGGCTGGTGGCGTAAGAAATCCGCACATAACCTTCACCGCCGGGACCAAAAGTAGCCTCAGGAATCACCGCCACTTTGGCCTCATGCGCCAGCGCTCGGGCGAAGTCCCAGCTGCTGGTGCCGAACTGCTTGGGCAGTTTTGCGAAGACGTAGAATGCGCCGTCGGGTTTGGCGACGGAGAAACCCATTTTTTCCAACGCCGGCACGAGGTAATCCCGCCGTTCAATATAGGCTTGGCGCATCGGTTCCGCGTCGTTTTGGCCATTCTTGAAGGCCTCCTCTGCGGCCACTTGCGCGTTGGTGGTCGCCGACGTGATCATGAACTGGTGGACCTTGCCGATTTGGGCCATGATGTCCGCGGGACCGGCAATCAAACCGATCCGCCAGCCGGTCATCGCGTGGGACTTAGACACCCCGTTCAGAACAATCGTCTGTTCAGGCAGGATCTCGCCCATGGACACGTGCTGACCGGAATACGTCAGTTCGGAATAGATTTCGTCGCTGATCACAAAGATATCTTTGCCCCGCACGACGTCGGCAATTTTCTCCAAGTCTTCGCGGCTGTACGTCACGCCAGTGGGATTAGTCGGGAAGTTGAGCACGATGGCCTTGACGCTGTCAGCATGGGCGTCAATGGCGGCGGCTAACTTTTCTGGATGCAGAATAAAGCCGTCTTCGGCGGTATTGACGAAAACCGGTTCGCCGCCGTTGAGCATCGTGATGGGAATGTACAGTGGGAAGATCGGGGTCGGGATGATCACGCTGTCCCCGGGATTCAAGATCGACGTTAACGTCGCAAACACGCCCTCGGTGACGCCGGCAGTAATTTGCAGCTGGGTCGCCGGGTCGTAGCGGGTGTGGTATTTATTGTAGAGAAAATCACTCGCTGCTTGGCGCAAACCGGGCAGGCCGGCAGAGGCGGTGTAGTGGCTGTCATTTTGCTGAATGGCGCCAATGGCTGCCAATTTGACGTGGTCTGGGGTATTGAAGTCCGGTTCGCCCAGAGTCAATTTAATGATATCGGGAATTTGGCTGATATCGTGGTTGAAAGCCAAAATATCACTGGGCTTCAGTGCGCCCAGTTCTTTTTTCATATGGTCGATTAATGCCATGCGGGTCACTCCAATCTGATTACTCCCATTTTGGCCTACGGACTGGAACCGGTCAAGGAAAATAGCGATACCGGTGCGTATTAGTTACATTCGGCAATATTGTCTTGCCTTTAATACTGTGTGCCGTATAATATAGTTAAATCAACAACAAGAAAAGGAGGCTACGCCGATGGCGATCCAAATCAGTGCCGAGTTACTGGACGGTATCGTCCTGGCCGTGGTGCAGCAGGCCGACACCTACGGCTACGCCTTGACCCAGCAGATTCAAGAAACCATCGATGTCTCACCGTCGACGCTTTACCCCGTCCTGCGCCGGTTGAAGGCCCAGGGGGCGCTCAGCACCTACGACAAGCCGTTTGGCGGCCGGAACCGGCGGTATTACCAACTGACGCCCTTGGGCGAGCAGATCCTGCGGGATACAGAAAAGAATTGGCAGACGCATAAAACACAAATTGATTATTTCTTGTCCAAACCACAACCGAAGGAGGGTGACGCCCAGTGACAATTGCAGACTATTTTGCCGAATTGACCAAACTGCTCGCGCCATTGACGGCGGACGAACGGGCTGAAGCCATTGAGTATTTCCAAGATTACGTCGCGGACGCTGAATTCGCCGATGGCGCAGCGATAACCGCCGAACTGGGGAGTCCCCGGCAGCTGGCGCTCAAGATCTTGGCCGACTATTCCATTAAGAGCAGTGCCGCCACGGCAGCGGATGGTGAAAAAGCATCGCCCCAATCCAACGCTAGGCAAATTTGGACCATCGTCCTCGCCATTCTTTCGGCACCGATGGCCATTCCCGTCGCGATCATGATTTTTGCTCTCATGCTCGCGCTGCTGCTCATCGTCAGCGCCCTGTCCGCCGCTTTGCTCATCGTCCTCGCCGGACTCTGCCTGACTGGTCTATTTGTCGGCGGTTTTGCCCTGTGGAGCGGTATTTGGTTAGTGTTCAGCGATCCGATGATCGGTGTTTCCTATCTCGGATTGGGGTTGGCCGCCGGCGGGGCGGGGGTCATCCTGATCCCGGTACTGAAATGGACGGCCCAAGGCCTGGCCAGCGTGTGGGCGGCTTTCTTCCGCTGGCTCTATCGCAAGGTACGCAAACAACAACAGGGGGTGCACTCATGATGTGGAAAAGATTCCTGCAAATTGGGACCGGCATGCTGGTTGCTGGGTTGGCGTTATTGGCCATTGGTGGTGCCAACCATGGCTTTCGCTCCGTGGCCATCGTCGCGGGCCGGCCGACTGTCGTCCGCCTGACGACGAAGACCACTGATCCGGCTCCATTCACCGCAATCAACGTCACCACCACTGAGCTGGACGTTGTCGTCCAAAGCGGCGGGCGCTACCAAGTGACGCAGGCAGTGCAGACCGGCACCGGCGTCACCAGCCGAGTGGATAACGGTGTCCTCACGGTGAAGCAAACCCGCAGTGCAGATTTGGGCATGCTGCTGGGCGAGTCGCCTAGACCGCAAATTACAATCACTGTCCCACGAGGCAAGAAGGTCCAAACCGCCACAATTCATACCACCGACGGCGAGTTGACTTACACCGTACCGCAAACTGGCCAACTCCATCTCACATCCAACAGCGGCGATATGATTGTTCGTGGCACCGCGGCGGAACAAACCGAGATCCGCACGGTGTCCGGCAATATTCAGCTAACCAAAACGCAGTTGCGCCAGCCCCAGGTCACCGCCCAGGACGGCACTATTACCGTCACGCAGGGGACGATCCAGGACGGCCGGTTCCAACTCACCAGCGATGATTTCATACTGCGCAACAGTCAGCTCCGCGGTACGACTCGGGTCCACAATCGGGATGGCGAAAACCGCGTGAACGGCGCCACTGCCGCTCAGGGCTATCGTCTGCAAACCCGCTATGGCGAAAATACGCTATTCACCCGGACCACCGAGAAGCAAGTCGTCACGCACAACTGGTCCGCAATGAACCGGATTGAATTGATCACGCAAAGCGGGGACAACCGGGTCACCGCCCGCTAAAAAAATGGAAAGCAGGTCACTATCATGGAATTAACGATTGATCACGTCACCATGCAGTTCAAAAACAAGCTGGCCCTGAATGACGTCAGCTGTACCCTGACCAGCGGCCAGTTAGTCGGTTTGATCGGCCCCAATGGCGCTGGCAAATCGACGCTGATGAAAATTCTCGCGACCTTGCAGCATCCCACCAGCGGGAGCGTCCGCTTAGACGGGGTGGATATTCGTAAACACCCCCGGGCGATGAAACGGGTGCTGGGCTACATGCCCCAGCAAGTGCCCATCATTCCCCAGCTCAGTGCAGTGGAATATCTGCGCTATATCGCGGCGATTAAGGGTTTGCCTCGCGTGCAGGCCAACGACCAGATCAAATCCTTGCTAGTGCGGATGCATCTGGCGGATGCTGCCAGCCGCCGGCTAGGAGACTTCTCCGGCGGGATGCAGCAGCGGGTCGGCCTGGCCGCGGCATTGTTGGGTGATCCGCAAGTGATCATCGTGGATGAACCGTCGGCGGGGCTGGACCCCATTGAGCGGATCATGATGCGCAACTTATTGAGTGAATTGGCCGAAAGCCGCATCGTGCTGCTGTCCACGCATATTGTTTCCGATATTGAAGCCGTGGCGAACCGGCTCTTATTACTTAAAGATGGCCAGCTGCTGTTCCAAGGCTCCGCGCCGCAGCTGATCAAAGCCGCAACCGGCCATGTCTGGGAGTATGTCCTGCCCCAAGGCGAACATCCCCAGGCCAGTCAAGCAGTGAGCGAAATGCGCCAAGCCGCCGACGGGATCCATATCCGCTTGGTGGCGCCCAGCGCCCCGACCAAGACCGCCGTCACCGTGATGCCGACCCTGGAAGACGCCACGCTGAGCGCACTGGAAGGGCGGTGAGACCATGCTGACGATGATGGTCACTTCCTTTAAAGAACGGGCCCGGCGGTCGTCATTCTGGCTGTTGATGGGCGTTGTCGTTGTCCTGGCCGTGTTAGCCACGCCGCGCTCTGACACCGCCATGAAAGTAATGGTCTTGGCGCCCAAGATCTATCAGCAAGCTGATAATCCAACTTGGCTGCCGGTGTGTGCCGCCTCGATCTTTGGTACTTTCCTGCCGCTCTTTGGTTTTGGGGTAGTCGCTAATGCCCTGCAAACGGATCGGGAGCAGGGGCTGTGGCCGTGGGTCGAAACCACTCGGTTTGCTCGCTTGCGCTATGGCTTTGCCCATTTTGGAGCGAATTGCCTGATCCTGCTCACGATGCTGCTGCTCACGATCTTGGCGACCGGCGCGATGATGGTTTTGCGTTTTCCGGGGCAGGGCATTCCCGCCGCCACGTTCGTCTCACCGTTTTTGGTGCTGATTCCCAGCATTATTCTGCTGGCTGCATTGGCGCTGCTGGGCGAAAGTGTCACCGCCAAACGGCACAATGGTTTGATTGCGGTATATATGTTTAGCTTATTTTATGTCTTTGCCTTGCAACTGACCGACCCCACCAATTTTTGGAATCTCTTATTGAATCTGAGTGGCAATAATTACGTCCAAGACGTGATTGATCAATCCAGCATTCAAGCCACAGGACACCCGATAACCAGCATGCAGCTGTTGAGCAATTACCGTGGTCCCCAGGGTACGCATACATTGGTCATGACGGGCGTGCACTGGACCCGCGCCATGCTGCTGATGATGTTGGGCGAAATTATGGTCGCGCTGGCGATTACTGGTGTTGCGGCCCTCTTGATGCATCGGGCGCGCCGTTGGCGCAAAGTGCGCCCAGAGCCGACCGCAGCCACTACGCCAAAAACCGCGCCAGTGCCGTATTCGCCAGTGGCCGAGACACATTTTTCTTGGCTGGCGGTGCTCCGCGGCGAAGCCCGCTGTCAGTGGCAGGATCGCTCGCGGCTCTATCGCTGGGCCTTGCTCGCCGGCTGGCTGGTGATCTGGATCATGCCGGAAACTGCCCGCCAGCAAGCCGGTCTGCCGATTTTATGGCTCTTCAGCCTGCCTTGGCTCAGTGATCTGGGCACGGCGCCGAAACGCTGGACCGCCTGGCTGCCCACCATGCCCCACGCACCCCAGCGGCAAAAGTTCGCCGAATTGATTGTTGGGGCGGCGACGGCGGTGCTGTTAATGCTGCCGTTCCTGGTCCACGCCGGCGCCGCCGTACCGCAGCTCCTGCTGTTCGCCCTGGCCAATGCCGTCTTCGCCCAAGGCTTGGCCAGTCTATTGAACAATGGCCGCCTGTTCACCATGCTCCTGGCCATGTTCTGGTTCCTTTATCTCAATGGCATCCCGGGCATGATCAGCTTCAACCGCTTCTCCCTGGCCGAATCCGCCGTCTATCTGCTGGTGATCGCGGGCAGCCTCGGCTTGACGTTTGCTGCCGAGTACCGGCGCCAACTCAGTGCCGCCAATTAAGTCCCAATGTGGCTGGTTGGCTGACTTAACCGGCTTTGCCGGTAGATCGACGGGGCGAACCCCGTCTGGGCCTTGAATACCCGAGAAAAATAAGCTGTCGTGCGGAAGCCGCTGACCCGGGCCACTTCGGCAATCGGCCAGTCTGTCGTAAACAAGATTTCCTCACTGCGGGAAATACGGAACGTCGTGATGTAATCGGTGATGGTCAACCCAGTGAACTGTTTGAAAATCGTCGAGAGATACGATCGATTGACGTTCAGCTGGCGGGCGAGGGCGGCAGCACTCAACTGCTGATCATAATTACGCTCGATCAAAGCGATGGCTTTCGTGACATGCGCCCAAGTCGTAGACGAAAAACCAGTCACCCCCGGATCATACTCTGCTGGCTGGCTAGGATGGTGCACTTGCGCTAACTGGGCAAAAATAGCCAGCACCGTACTCAACCCCCGCAGATTGTGCACCGTCGTCGGGTGGTACGTCGTCCGCAACGTTTGGAGCTGGTGCAAAATTTGCTGCATCGCGGGAGCAGGAATCGTCATCACCGGAAACGGGAATCGAAATCCCAGCTCCTGCACGATTTGGGCCCCAAAGGAACCCGTGAACGCCAGCCAATCGTAAGTCCAGGGATCGTGATGGTCCGCCCGGTAGGTGACTAATTCATCGGGCCGCACCAAAAACGCTTGGCCCGCGTGTAAATAGAATGTCCGGCCGCGGATGGTCAACTGTCCGCGGCCTTTTTCGATAAAATGCAATAGAAAATGGGGCCGCGCGCCGGGTCCGTACCTGTGGTCCGGGTAACAAAGCGCCCGCCCGGTGAATAACAAATCAAGATCCTGGTCATGAAGACCAGTCATCCGAATCAAAGTTTCTTGCTGCATCGGTTATCCTTTCGTGATATGTCAGTAATCCAACCATAGTACAAATTTCCCCAAATTGCGACCATTTTCAATCACCCGCGGCACTGCTATCATAGAGAGTGAAAGCGGTACGAATACCGCAGTTAAGGCAGAGGAGGAATACGCAATGGCAACCGTTCAACAATTGCACAGTACGTTGCAGCAGCATTTAACAATTCCAATTCATCAAGGTGAATATTGGTATGGCGGGTGCGTCATGGATGGACCGGTTTATCCGTTCACCCAGGGGAGCGACTACCAGTTAGACATGATTCACCTGAATACGCCGAACCAAGTGGCGCCAGCATTTATTTCTACGGCAGGCCGGGCGCTTTGGAGCGCGCAGCCATTTAATCTTCAGGTCAAGGGCAATGATCTGGAAATCGCCGGGCGCTCAACGCTCTATCTTGATGAATCCGGCCATAATTTAAAGGACGCGCAGCAGATCTTGGCCCAGCAGACCTTTACCCTGGGTAAAATGCCGCCGGCTGAGTTCTTCAAGCTGGCCCAATGGAACGACTGGATCGAATTGATGTACAAGCAAAACCAAGCCGATGTGCTGAAGTATGCCCACGGTATTGTGGATCACGGTTTTGCCCCGGGCATCATTATGATCGACGACCTCTGGGCGGAATATTACGGCCGTTGGGAATTTTCCATCCGCAAGTTCCCGGATGCCAAGGGCATGGTCCAAGAGCTCCACGACATGGGCTTCAAAGTCATGGTCTGGACTTGCCCGTTCGTGACGCCAGACACGCCGGAATACCACGACTTACGGGATCAGCACATGCTGATCGAAAAGGCCGATGGGACCCCGGTCATCCGCGAATGGTGGAACGGCTACGGCGCACTGCTGGATTTATCGAACGCCAAGACGTATGCCTGGTATAAAGATGCCCTGACCAAATTGCAGGCCGAGACCGGGGTCGACGGCTTCAAATTCGATGCCGGTGATGCCAAATTCTACGACGATGACGACCGGTCCGTCATGCAGCTGAGCAAGACCGAGCAGACCCAGCTCTGGGGCGAATTCGGCCTGGAATTCCCGTATAACGAATACCGGGTCAACTTCAAGAACCAAGGCGCGCCGCTGGTCAACCGCTTGCAAGACAAGTCCTTTGAGTGGGGCGTCAACGGATTGTCGGAATTGATCCCGGATACGCTCACCCAGGGGCTGCTGGGGTATTACTATAACTGTCCCGACATGATTGGCGGGGGTGAATACACCAGTTTCTTGGGTAAGAAGGGGCATCTGGACCAAGAATTGATCGTTCGTTCGGCCCAATGTGCCGCCTTAATGGCCATGATGCAGTTCTCCGTTGCTCCATGGCGGGTGCTGGACAAGGAACACTTGGATCTCTGCATCCAAGCCGCCAAGCTGCACCACGACTATGCCGATTATATTATTGCGTTGGCGCAAAACGCCGCCAAGACCGGGGAACCGATCACCCGGCCGATGGCTTATGAGTATCCTGAAACACCGTTGGCCTTTGCCAAGACCCAGTTCATGCTGGGGGCTAAATTGCTGGTAGCGCCGGTGCTCGAAAAGGGTGCCACGCATAAGACGATTTACTTCCCCGCCGGCAAGTGGCAATCCATTCATGATACCCACGATGTCGTCACTGGCGGCGGCGAAAAAGATGTGCCTGTTGATTTGAGCACGCTGCCTGCTTATCAGAAAATTGATTAATTAAGAAAGAAGAGACACTTATGGCTGCACAAACACAACCGAAAAAGAATGGACTATTGCTCCAATCCGCACTCCTGTCCATTTCGCTGGTTTTGACGAGTGCGTATGCCATTTCGGCTACCTTGCCGGCAATGCAAAAGGCAATGCCCGGACAATCCCTGGCCTCATTGGAATCGTTGGCCACGGTGCCGACGTTCTCCGTCACGGTAATGGTCCTGCTCAGCAGCTGGATCGCCCGCAAACTCGGAGCGAAGAACACCGTGGCGTTAGGTCTGCTGCTGGTGGGGGTCGCCGGGATCGTCCCGGCATTCACCACCAATTATCCAACAATTTTAGTTTCCCGAATCTTGCTGGGCGCCGGCTTCGGGGTGTTCAACTCCCTGGCCGTATCCTTGCTCTCTGTGTTCTTTAGCGGGGAGAAAAAGGCCCAGTCCATTGGTTTTCAAAGCGCGTTTCAATCCATTGGCAACGCAGCGATGACCTTTGTTGCCGGGTGGCTGCTGACGATCAATTGGCACCTGTCTTATCTGGTGTACTTGATTGCCTTCCCGATTTTGATCCTATTCTGGTTCTTCGTACCGCAGGTCAAATCGATGGAAAGTACCGATCAGACCGGTCACAAAGTTCAGCAACATATTAATCTGAAAGTCATTGGTTTGGCCTTAACGATGTTAGCCTTTATCTGTATTCAGGCTGGCTTCAATGTGCGTATTCCGACCATTGTCGTGGATGCCGGCTACGGTACCGCCACCGGCGTCAGCACTTGGCTGAGTGTGACGACCCTGATGGGCATGCTGGTTGGCTTCAGCTTCGGTATGCTGCACAAGGCAATCCACCAATACGTCTTCATGATCGGCGCCGCCTGCATGGCCTTAGGCAATCTGCTGGCCGCGTATTCCAGCAACTTGTGGCTGACCGGGATCGGCACGGTGCTCGTCGTCGGTATCGGCCCGACACTGCTGGGTTCCTACGCCTTCAACCGCGGCACTGAAGTCGTGGAAGCCGGTTCAGCAACATTGGCGACCTCGATCCTGCTGGTCGGCTGCAACGTCGGCGGCTTCTGTGCGCCGTACGTGATGTCCGCCATTGAAGGGCTGGTCCACAGCAGTACCAATGTGCTGATCGTCTTTGGTCTGTTTTCCTTGGCCATGACCGTCATCTTAGGCGTCGCGGGCATGCGGCTGCACAGTGCTGCCCACGCCGCGCCAGCGCAGTGACCAGCATCTGGCAATAACAAATGAGGCCGCCGACATGTTCTGCCATGTCAGCGGCCTTTTTAGTATCCCATTGTTAACCGACGAACGGCCGCCCTTGGGCCAGCCACAAACCAAATATCCCAACAACCAAGCAGCAGCCGAAGACGACCCACAGCAGCGTGTTGTTCAGTTTGTGCTGCTGCTTCCGCGCAAAAGCAATTTCGATAAACGCGATAAAGCCCAGCGCCAGCAGCACTTTGATCACGCTGCCCACAGGATTATATTGCCAGACCCGCAGCAGCAGAACGATGCCGCTGATAATTGAAATCAAATAAAGCACCCGGGCAGTCATGGCCCAGGTTGTCACGTTAGCTGACCGGCGCAATAAGCCGATGGCCACCACCACCGCTAAGACGATCCAAGCAATTAAGTGAACCCATAACCATACCATATGTAAACCACTCCTTTTACGGTTAGTATACGCTTTTTACAAATATTCCAACATTCTTATTTCTTCCCACGACCCAAAGCGGTATGATAAATGTATCTTGCGTATTTCCTGGGGAGGAAAAGAACATATGACAATGAAAAAAATCACGACTGTTGCTGCCTTGGCACTCAGTCTTTGCTTAAGTACCAGTGTCCTGACACCCATCGCGGCGGTTAACGCAGCCGACGCGCCGACCAGTCAACAGGTCGTGCCGAAAAACGGCGTCGCTACCATTCACAACGCGGGCACAGAGGGCGCGCCGGTGATGGCCCTGAGCAACAGCAGCATGAATCCCGCCGGCCATAGTTTGGCCAACAACACCCAGTGGCAGATCTTCGGTACCATTGATCTGAATGGGACGAGCTACACCAACGTCGGCGGCAACCAGTGGGTCAACAGCATGTATGTGGCCGATGCCGCGGATACCCCGGCAATGACGCCGGCATCCTTCGTTGGCCGAATCAATTACGTGCCGGGTTACGGCGTCCGGTTGTTCCAGATTAACGGCAGCACGGTGACCAACACTGGCCGTTATTTGCAGCATGGGACCACATGGAAAGTCTCGGGGACCATCACCATCAATGGCCGCGGTTACACTAATCTGGGCGGCAACCAATGGGTCGAATCCCAATACATCGTGAATGCGGCAGACAGCAGCGCAACCGATGACAGCAGCCTGCCCAATGGTACTTTTGCGGTTATTTCTTATGCAAAAGGCTACGGGATCGCCGTATGGCAGCAGAACAGCAACGGTACATTTTCTGTTGCCAACCACGCGCCGCTGACCAACGGCACGCGCTGGGCTGTACATAAAAAGACCACGGCCAACGGCAGAACCTATTACAACCTTGGCGGCAATCAGTGGATTCAAGCTGACTACGCCGTCGTTGGCCGGGCCACCGGCGATGCCTTGACCTTGGATGTTCCGTACGTCAGCCAATATAATCCTGTCTTCGCGCCGTGGGGCTGTGCAGCCACAGCCATGAGCATGCTGCTGGGTTACGACGGCGTCACGATCGACAAGAGTTTCCTGACTTACGCCCAAGATCATCTGCCCATGTATCCTGGCAATCCCGGCGGCCAGAAGGGGAATGTATACACCGGCGCAGGCTTCGGCTGGGTCATCGGACCCAATGCGCTGACCGACTATGCCCACAATTGGGATAAGAAAGTCGTCAACGTTTCCGGCGCATCCACCGAAACCATCAAACAGCTGGTCCTCACCGGCCACCCCGTTTTGTATTACGGCTGGTCTTCCTACCAAAACCTCAAGGCCGACACCAACCGCAACCACTGCAAGGTGATCTTAGGTTACAAGGATGGCCAATTCCTCGTCCACGACCCGCTGTACAGTAACAGCAGCAAAACAGCTGGTCAAGGCGGCACCAAGGAACTCGGCTACAACAACGGCTACGACCAAGGCGCCATCTACTGGTCCACAATGAGCAAGTTTAACGCCGAATACAACGGCCAGGCGCTGTCTGTGAATCGATAATTCTTTGCACTAACTAGAAGTTGAGACAAGGGTACTTTCAGACCTGTCGTCTCAACTTCTTTTTTGCGCTCAGTTGACCCAACATTGACAACCCTTTCTCCCGCCTGTATCGTGTAATTGTTATCAAATAGATAGAAAAGGGTGCCCATTTTGAAAAATCTGAAAGCATGTACCTCCATCCTCGTGGGTAAAAAAGCCTCCCTCGACGGGTCAACGATGATTGCCCGCAACGACGATACTTTCTTGCCCCTGACCCCGCAACGGTTCTACATGGAACCGGCCGTCCATGACCAGCCAGGCCGCGTCTTGAAGTCCTGGCTCAACGACTTCCAAGCCGAACTGCCCGCTGACAGTTACCGCTACAACGCCGTACCCAATGTTGACTACAAGCATAAGGGCTACTACGACGAAAGCGGCATCAATGAGAAGAACGTTGCCATGAGCTGTACTGAGAGTACCTATGGCAACGAACGCAGCTTGGCCTACGATCCGTTGAACACGAAGGACGGGTTGGACGAAGACTGCATGCAGACCATGGTCCTGCCGTACATCGACTCTGCCCGTCACGGGGTTAAGTACCTCGGCCAGCTGATTGCCAAGTTCGGCTCCGCTGCCGGCAACTCCGTACTGTTCTCCGACCACGATGAAGTCTGGTACATGGAAATCGTCACCGGCCACCACTGGGTCGCGCAGCGTATTCCCGATGACTGCTACGCCGTCGCTGCCAACGAAGTCGCGATCCAAGATGTGGACTTCAGCAAGACCGACGACTTCATGTGGTCCGACGGGATTCAGGACTTTGTTGAAAAGTACCACCTGAATCCAGATTTCAACCGTTGGAATTTCCGCCACATCTTCGGGACCTTCGACGAAAAAGATCGTCATTATAACACCCCGCGGGTATGGTATATCGAGAGCCGGTTGAATCCGGAATTGGAACAGGATCCCGAAAGTGGGGAACTGCCCTTTATTCTGAAGCCGGTGAAGAAAATCTCCACCGACGATATCGAATACCTGCTGGGTTCCCACTACAATGAGACCCCGTTTGATCCGTTTGGTCACGGCAGTGAGGCCGACCGCCTGCGGTACCGGCCGGTAGGCTTGAACCGTACCCAGAATTCCCACATTTTGCAGCTGCGCAACGACGTGCCGGAAGCGTACAGCGCGATCATGCACATTTGCGAAGGCTATCCGACGTTCGCGCCGTACGTGCCGTTTTACACCAACGCCAACGATACCGATCCCAGCTGGTCCCACACCCCGATGACCCACGACTACGAGAGCGCTTATTGGCTCTACAAGTCGTTGTCCTTCCTGGTGGAGAGTGAATACAGCAAGTTCGTCCAAAAGGACCGGGATTACTTGAAAGAGGGCCGCCGCCACAAGCGCGAGCTGATCGCCGAAATCGACGCCCAAGCCGCGGACATCAAAGATCCGGCCGATCTGACCGAATTCTTGACCCGCCAGAACTACAAGATCGTGGCCGATTACCGGGACAAGGCCAAGGACCTGATGAGCGATTTGATCATGGACGGCATCAATTTGTCCAAGCTGACGTTCAATATGGATAAGAATCTTTAATTTCCAGGACTAAAAAAGAAGGACCGCAACGCTCTTGGCGTTGTGATCCTTCTTTTTCGCTGCGTCCAACCGTGTCCATAAGGGACAGGCGGGCGTGAGGGGAGCAATTAGTTGCTGTTCATGAATTCCCGTAATTTCTTTTCTTCATCCGCTGTGGGCGTTGCTTCACCGGACTTGAACTCGTGGATCTTTTCAACGGAAAAGTGGCTGGAAAACGCCATTTCCCCGTCTGTCATATCATGCGTTTTCTGGAAACGGATGATTTGTTCTGCAAATTTTGATAACGCCATGTTTGTGGGCCCTCCTCAACATTTCATAATTTAAGCATAGCGAATTGACCGCGATTCGTCAAAGTTTTCAACGCCTGCTATACTGTTGTATGAGAGGAGTGTTGGCCATGGCAGATAACACTTTAGCCGCGTTTCCGCAAGGAGAATTTGCCGCTTTTTCCACCGCGAAGATGTCCCATTTCTTACCGTATCGCCAGGGAATGGACCAGAAGACGATTGAACAGTTCTTCGGTCCGGACTTGGGCACGAAGGCAGATTATGACTCCACCCATCTGGTCGTCTTCGACCACGGGCGGATGCTCAAGGTGGATCCCGGCGAAATCGTTGCCAAGTTTCCAAATGGTAAATACAAAGTGATCACGATTGATTATTACAATAAAAATTTTAACGAGCCCATCGTCGTTGACGACGATCCCGGGGTCGACAGAAAGCAGGATGTTACCAAGTGAGTAAAGAAGAATCCATCGCGCTGATTCGCGATCTCAGCAACGCCAATGGTGTCTCCGGTTTTGAAGACGATGTCGTCCAAATTGCCAAGGACTATATCGATCCCTTTGCCCAGGTCACTGAAGACCATATGCGCAATTTGCGCATTGCCCGCAACGGCAATACGCAGATCAAGCCCCAATTGCAATTGGATGCCCACAGCGATGAAGTGGGGTATATGATCCAAGCCATCAAGCCCAACGGTACGATGCGCTTCGTCACTGTCGGGGGCCAGGCGGCCGTCACTCTGCCAGCGCACAAAGTCCGCATTCGCAATAACGCCGGGGATTGGCTGCCTGGGATCATTACCAGCACGCCGCCGCACTTCATGACTGCGGCAGAGCGCCAGACTTTACCGCCGGTAAGCGCCTTGACCATTGACGTCGGCGCCACCAGTGCCGCTGAAGTCCGGGAAAAATTCGGCATTGATGTCGGTGCACCGGCTGTACCGGCGGTCAACTGCGAATATATTCCCCAATCTGACGTCTTATTAGGTAAGGCCTTCGATAATCGGATCGGCACCGCGCTTCTGCTGGAAACGATCAAGGAACTGGCTGACCAGGACTTGGCGGTTGATGTTGTTGGGTCGCTTTCCAGTCAAGAAGAAGTCGGCGAACGCGGCGCGACCGTCATGGTCCGCAAGATCAAGCCGGATCTGGCCATCGTCTTTGAAGGCGCACCGGCCGATGACACGGTCATGCCGGATTATATGATCCAATCCGGCCTCCACCGCGGTCCGATGCTGCGGGATTTCGACTCATCGATCATCGCCAACCCCCGCTTCCAGAAGCTGGCCATTGATACCGCTAAAGAAAACCACATTAAATACCAGCGCTCCGTTCGTTCCGGCGGCGGCAACGACGGCGCCGTGATCAACCTCTACGGCGGCGCAGCCACCATCGTGATCAGCGTCCCAGTCCGCTTCGCCCACACAGCGTATTGCTACATCGCCTATGACGACTTCGCAGCGGCGAAGGAATTGGCGGTTACATTGATCAAGAAGCTGACACCGACAGTTATCGATCAGTTCTAAATTTACAGGTTTTTCAGATTTTGTGTTTCCAACCGGACTGAGTGCCAAGTGCGTAGCAAGCGGAGGCAAAATGGGCTCAGCTGTGGAAACAACACGGCGGCTTTGAGACCGCGCAGCGGGCTCAAAGCGCCGTCACAGCGTTCCAGCCCATTTTGCCGCAGCTTGCGGAGCACTTGGCACGGCGTATCAAAGAGGACCTTTTTTCCCAAATTCACATTAAAAAAAGCGGCTCATCATCACGATGGGCCGCTTTGTTGTCGCTATTCGTATTTAAAATACCTTCATCTGGTTCAACGGCCAGTACCGTAACTTGACGACCCCGACGATCGCGGATTTTTTAATATACCCGATCCGTCGACTGTCTTTCGACACATTCCGGTGATCCCCCATGACGAAGTAACTGTCCTTCGGGACCTTACTGCCCATACCCAGAGATTGCAGCGTGAAATCTTCCGTATACAACGTCCCGCTGGGCAGCTCCGACTCATATTCCTTCAAGAAAGGCTGAGCGTATTTCTTGCCATTGATGTACATCACATCATTCTTTGATTGCAGCGTATCACCCGGCATCCCGATGACCCGTTTGATGTATAACGCTCCCGGTTCATCCGGTGCCTTCAAAATCACGATGTCGCCCCGATCGATTTTGTCGTGCCGCAGCGCAATGATTCGGTCATTCGACTCAAAGGTGGGCTGCATGGACGGTCCGGATACTTGATCGTTGGCTAATACAAAGGTGAAAAGCAGCACCACAATACCAACGAATACTACAGTCAGACCAATCGTTTGCACCAGCCAGTGGCCAAAACTTTCTTCCTCTTCCTGATGCTCTGTCTGCTTCGAATCCTTCAACCTGTCCACATCCTATTTTCGTAAAGTCTTTATCATTCTAACGCATTCAGCCCGTCTTGGCGAGGAAATTATGCGTCGGCCTGGGCTGCAGCCCGCCATTGCTGCCATTGGTCTGCGTCTAAAGCCGGCAATGTTAACGGTTGAGTCCGGCGTAATTTACGAAATACTTTAGGCAGCGGCAGGGCGATGATGGTACTGAGAATCTGACTCGCCGTCAGGGCATCGTGGGGATGTTCCCGATTCGTCACGGCGGACAGCAGCACATCAGCCGTCAGATACGGTTGGAAATTCGCCAGCACGACGGCCTGCGCCATTTTTTCGGCCGTTGCCAGCGAAAGCGCCGCATCGGCCCCTAGGGTATAGTTCTGGGTCACTTGTACGTGGCGGATCCACTGTTCAACGACCGCCGGATCGATCCGCGGATCGGCTAACTGTGTATGCCACGGATAACCATTGATCCGGCCCCATTCAAGGGCTTGAGACAAGGCCGGGCTGCCCTTCGTGGTGACAAAGGTCAAAGCATTGGGGCGGCCCTGAGCCTGCCAGATATAGGCCAGCAGGGTGTAAATACCCAGGGCCGTCAGCGAGTCGCTGGCGGGGTCGGCGATTCCAGTGGCATCCACGTCCGCCCCCGGTGCCCAAACTTGGTGCTGGGCGTCTTGCTGGATGGCCAGCAAGCGCTGGGCCAAAGCGTCCCCGGTACGCAAAGTCCGTACTGCCGCCGGCGTCTTTAACCGCTGGGCAACATTCAGAATTGCGGCAGCTTCCCACCAATCAGTGCCTTCAGTGAACCAGGGGCCCTCTGTGGTTGGATACCAAAGGGTACTGAAATCTGCTCCGTACAAGGTGTCCCCATTAAATAATTCCCATACTGGGATTTCCCCCACTGTGGTCCCGACGCGCAGGGGCGGGGGAGCAATCAAGTCGCCCGTTCCTGGGAACCAGGCCGCTTGGCAGGTCTTAACGAAATCCGCCCAACTGATGTCCGCGGCCATGGCTGGCAGTAAAATTGAACCAGGGACGATGGACTGCGTGGCGACGGCTTTTTCTGGATTCGCACCATCATGGGTGACGGTGTTTTCCTGCTTCCATTCGATTGACATGTAGATCCTTCTTTCTTCCTTATAACGCTTACTCTACCAGTTTAACGCACTTGCCTTTAGCTGGCGACTTTGCGCGGGCGGTTGCTTCGCTTATAATGGAGGACATGATGATTGGAGAAACGTATTGGTACCGGCTGGCGGCCCTGGTGGATCGCTTTAGCGCGGCCGCACCCGGCTTGCGCGGGCGCTGCCAGCGCATGCAGCAATTTGCGGCGGCCCTCGCCCAGCGGCAGCTGCCGCCTCAGGGATTGCCCGATTTGACTTTAAGCGCAGGCGAAATTGCGGCATTGCTCGTTGCTTTTCCTAATGAGACCGGGGCGATCCGCACTTTGGACCGGTTGTTTAATGAATTTCGCCACGTGATCCAGCGCCAGTTCGGCGTTTGGGCGATGCTTACTGCGCCCTTTGCGGACACTCTGGCGGCCGCTTGGCAGGGGCGGCGGGTCGTGGAACTCATGGCAGGCAACGGTATGCTGTCGGCGGGTTTGGCCCAGCGGGGCGTGACGATGACCGCCACTGACGACCGCTCCTGGGTGGCGGCGAACGGCACCGGGCAAGATCCCTGGTATCCGATTCAGGACCTGCCGGCTACCCAGGCCGTGGCGGCGACGCTGGCCCAGACGGACGCTTATGTGTGGGCCTGGAGCCCAGACGGGGTGCCGGTGGACTGGGCTGTACTGCAGCAATTACGGGCCGCCCAGTTTGCCGGCGATCTGCTGGTCATCGGCGAATTTCGCGGGGTCACTGATTCCCAGGAATTTTGGGATCACGCCCACCTGCACACTACCCCATTGACGCGGGCGCTCAACCGCCAGCTGCATCAATTTGATTTAATCAACGAACGGGCTTTTTTAATCAGTTAACGAAATGAGGTCTTGAAGATCAAACAGAAACTCGTGCTCCTGCTGGGCAATTTCTTGGCGTTCTTTCTGATCGTCTGGGCGTTCAGCATCGGCGACCAGCAAACTTATCAGGATCGGCTGAACCGCAACGGACTGTCCGCCGCGTCGCTGCGCGTGCACACAAAAAGCCGGGAGACAGTACCGACCTTGCTGACGAAGTTAAGTCAGAGCGGCCTGACCAATTATCAAGTCCAGATTGCTGACCCGCTGCGCAAAAACGTCACCTACGTTTATGGGGCCGGGGACTATACCCAGCTGCCCATCAGTTCCGGCCGCATGCTGACCGATTCGGACTTCACCGCGCCTGTGCCTTTCGTGGTGGTGGGCGACACCGTGACCCAGCGCTTGTATCAACCGGCGACCCAGAAATATTATTACAATGGCCATCAGTACTTAAGCGTCGTGGGCACCGTGGGGGCCGCCCAGAAGGCGGACATCAATGACCATGTTTTCATCTCGCTGTCCACTGCCCAATCGGCGTTAAAGAAAGCCCTGCGCCACTACACGATTTACATCGACGGTACTTTGGCCACGACGAAGCAGAAAACCGCGAAAAAACTGTTTGCCGCGACCCGGTTGACGAAAGCGAAGTATGCCCTGGTCTCGACCGCCCAGGGTGACGTTAATCCGCTGGTCTGGACCATCTTGATTCTCGCCAGTGCGCTGCTGCTCGTACTCTTGCTGGCGCGGTATTATATCCAGCTGCAGCGCCAGCAATTGAACGGCAGCCGATTGGATCATCTGCTTTACCGCCACCTGCAATACGGCTACATTCGCCAATATTTCCTGTATGCGCTGGTGGGGATCGGCGGCGGCTATTTTCTGGGCTCGTCGCTGCTGTATTTACTGAGTTATCAGCAAATATTTTTGACCGTCGCTCTATACGGCCTGCTCCAAGCCGTACTGGTCGTTGCGGGCATCATGCGTACCAAACAGCGCCATGTGTTGACTGAAGCAGAAGAAGATGAGGAAGAAGAGGCAGAAGATAATGAGTAACCTACCGGCCGGTTTTGCAGAGAAATACCGCCGCTTGCTGGGACCGGAAGCAGACGCCTTTTTAGCCAGCTTTGACCAGCCGGCGGAGAAAGGCTTCCGCCTAAACCCGTTGCACGGCAGTGATGTGCCGACGCCAGCGGCAACGGATCAAGTACCGTGGAATCCGCTGGGCTATTACGGCAGTGTGGGCGGCAGCGACCGCGCCTTTTGGACAGGCGCCGTCTATTCCCAGGAACCCAGCGCCATGGCGGTGGCCCCGCAGCTCCAAGCCAAGCCCGGCGAACGGGTCTTGGACCTGGCCGCTGCCCCAGGGGGAAAAACCACCGACCTGATTGGGCAGATGCAGGATACCGGCTTGCTCGTCAGCAACGATATCGACCGCAGCCGGGCCAAGATTCTGAGTGAAAATGTGGAACGCTGGGGCGCCGCCCACACCGTGGTGACCAGTGCGCCGCCGGCAAAATTGATGGCGGCCTTTCCCCATTTCTTCGACCGGATCCTCCTCGACGCCCCTTGTTCTGGAGAAGGGATGTTCCGTAAAGACCCGGCGGCCATGGGTTATTGGCATCCGGACTACCCCGCTGAATGTGCGGCCCGGCAGCAGGACATATTAAAAAACACCATCCCCATGCTGGCGGATGATGCTGAATTGGTTTATTCCACGTGTACGTTCAGTCCGGAAGAAGACGAAGAGATCATTGCTTGGCTGCTCGCCACCTATCCTGGGCTCAGTGTAGTGCCGATCCCGCTGGTGGGCGGGATGACTGGCGGCCGGCCGGATTGGGCCGACGGTAATCCCAGTTTGCAGGGCTGCGCACGGCTGTTTCCGCAGCTGGTCCGCGGCGAAGGGCATTTTGTGGCCCATCTCCATTACCATAACCCCGCGGCAGCACCAGTCGTGACGGCTGCGCATAAGAAACGCCGGACCGCGGCCACCGGGATCCGACCGCTGACCCGAGCGGAAAACGACTTATTTACCACGTTTTGGCGGGCCACCATGGTGGCCGCCGTGCCTGCCGGCGTGGCGATGTTCGGTCAGCAGATCGTGGCCCTGCCCCCAGCCTTCCCAGATCGGGCAGCGGGGCTGACCATTCTTCGACCGGGCTTGATCATCGCCGATGTGAAACGCGACCGGCTGGTACCCAACCACGCATTGGCAATGGCCTTGCCGGCGAGTGCCTGGCGCTATCAGGAAGCTTTGACTGACGCCGCCGCGGCCCGCTATCGTCACGGCGAAACCGTACCGACAGAAACGCCGGGCCGGCAGTGGGGCGTATTGACCACCCATGGCGTCGGTTTCGCCGTCGGTCATTTTGTGAACGGCACGGTGAAAAATTTCTATCCGAAAGGGTTGCGAATTTAAGGCAGCGATAAGCGACGCTGCTGGGCGTAACTGAGCAGCGGCTCATCATACCAGATGGGCTGCTTTTTTAATGCTGATAAATTGGCCGCGTTGACTAAAGCCATCAGTTGCGGAAGCTGGGCAAGCCAAGTCCGCAGCTGTTCCTCCGCTGCTTCCGGCCCCTGGTCCAGCAGCGTCCGCAGCAGCCAGCCGGCCACACCGACCCCGCTGGCGCCTAAGCGCAGGGCCGTTAATACCTGTAAGGGATCCGAGATACCGCCAGACGCCAACACCGTCCCGGGGAAGTCTTGGCTTTCCAGCAAACTCTGGGCAGTGGTTAACCCCCAATCGGCTAAATAGGCGAAATCGCGACCGGGGCGGCGGGCATTTTCAATCTCGGCAAAATTGGTCCCGCCGCGGCCGCTGATATCCGCCGTGGTGATACCGATTCTGGGCAATGCGGTTAACGTATCTCGGCTCATACCAAAACCGACTTCCTTGACCACAATGGGGACAGAAACCGCCGCCGCGATGGCTTGGATATGGGCGCGCCAATTCGGCACCACCTGACCCTCAGGCATGATCGTTTCCTGCACCGTGTTCAGATGGATCTGCAGCGCATCGGCGCCGATGAGCGCAATGGCTTGCTCAGCATCGGCAACGGTCTTATCCGCGCCAATATTGGCCATGAGAAAGCCGTCCGGATTGTTTTCCCGGGCAATCGTGAAGGTCTCCGCCAGCGCCGGGACTTTCAGCGCCGCCGATAACGACCCCACCGCCATGGGCAGGTGCAGCCGGGCGGCAATCGTGGCCAACTGGCCATTGACCACTTTTGCCCGGGCTGAGCCGCCGGTCATTGCGTTGATGTACAGCGGGGTGGGGAAGTGCTGACCGAGAAAGGACGTGCTCAAATCGACCTGATCAGCGGCCACCGTCGGCAGACTTTGATGGACAAAATGGATTTGATTCAATTGATTGCCCGTCCCCGTAAAGCGTGTGGCCAGCGCCATGTGTTCATCCTTACGGCGGGAATAGGGGTTATTCGGATAGGGATGTTTATTCGTCGGCATTACGCATCGGCCTCCTTGCCCGCAGGATAATAACTGATTTCCGGCCCGGCCTGGGTCACGACGACCTGGGCAGTGGGAAAGTGAGCCGCCAGCCAGCGCTGCACCGCCGCGACGTGGGGCGCGCGGGTCAAGAGCTTCACATTCGGCCCGGCATCCACGGTGGCATAGACCGGCACGCCCTGGCTTTGCCGCCAGACTTGAATCCCCTGGACCAACGCCAGTGTAGCGGGCAGAAAATAGGTGAAGGGCGGATCGGCCGCCCAAGTTGCCGCATGCATCGCCAAGGCGTTACCCTCCGCGATTTGACCAACTTGGGCGAAATCGCCCGCGGTCAGCGCGGGCAGCAGCCGGTGCAGATCCGTCGCCGCCCGCTGAGTCCATGCCGGAAAATAACTCGATGTCGCGGCGGTGCGGGCCATGCCGGCGGTACTGCCGATTGCCTTGGGCTGATCAGAAAACATAACGGCCACGACCCGGATATCGGCCAGCAGGGCCGGGGCCGCCGGTACCGGTGCGGCGTAAGACGTCGCATCGTTATGCCCGGCAAACCAGCGGACGAAGCCCCCGTCAATGGAGCGGGTCGCTGAACCGGACCCGAGGCGGGCCAGCCGGCTCAATGCCGGATGATCCAGGGTCAACCCAGCAGCCTGAGCCGCGGCGGCGGCCAGTGCTGCCATCCCGGAAGCAGAACTGGCCAACCCGGCGGCGGTGGGCACATAATTGCGGCTGGTCACCACGGCCGGGGCAGTGATGCCGGCTAATTGCCGTACCTGATCCAACACGCGGGTCACTTTTGCCAGCGGCTGGCCGGTGATGGGCTGCTGGTCCAGTGCGAATTGATCGGTGGCGATACTGTCCGTAAAGCGCACCAGAGTGTCCGTATAAAAATCAGCCAGCGTTAACGAGAGCGAGTCGTTGGCCGGCAGCATCAGCTGCGCGTCTTTTTTGCCCCAGTATTTAATCAAGGCAATATTGGTATGGGCGCGGGCCCATTGCGGTGCGGTCATGACTGCACCTCCGAATCCAGCGGATCGATCCAGGTCGCCGGCGCCCCCGCCTGCTGCAAAGCAGCGGCGACGTGGTCAGCGTGGGGCAAATCGGAGCACAGGGCAATGAGACAGCCGCCCCGACCGCCGCCGGTGAGCTTAGCGCCCAAGGCGCCGGCCTGGCGGGCAGCAGCAATCAGTTGGTCCAAGAGCGGGTCGCTGACCGTCAAGCCTTGCAGTAAGGCTTGGTCCCGATCCAGCAGCCGGCCCAGCGCGGCCAGGTCGTTTTGGTGAATTGCCGCACGGCCTTGGGCGGCAATCTGGCCTAACTCAGCGATTGCTGCGTTGGTCTGGCTGGGCCGCGTTTGGCGCAATTTTCTCACTGCTGCCACCGCTGGGCCGGTTTCACCCAGCTTGCCGGAATCTGCAATCACCAGGACGCCGCGCAGCGGGTCGGGCAAAGCAATCACCGGCTGGTCTTTGATAAACCAGATAGGAACAGCACTGGCCACCGTAGCGGCATCGATACCGCTGGGGGTGCCGTGGATAATATCCTCCGAAACGGCGGCCCACTTTTGCAAATCCGCGTCCGTCAGCGGTTGCTGGGCATAATCAAAGAAGGCCCGCACTAAAGCAACCGCGGTGGCGGCACTGGAGCCCATGCCCCGGGCGGTCGGCACCTGGGAGTCGATCGTTACCCGCAGCGGCTCGGCAATCCGCAAATGCTCGGCCAGCGTCCGCCAGAGCGCCAAGGGCCCATGTAAATTGCTTGGGGCCGAGGACAGCGGTCCAGTGAAAAAGGACGTGGTCAGCCAATCCGGTTCGCCAGTGGGCTGAGCGGCCACCGTAATCCGGCAGGGGACCGCCTTCAAAGGCAAACAAATCGCCGGCTCGCCGTAAACCACGGAATGATCACCGATCAAAATAATTTTGGCATGGCTGGTGCCAATTCCCGTATGCATAGAAACACCTCATTCATCTATCGAAAAATCGTCCTTCCTATTGTGCTATGGATATCCAGGGAACGCAACTGAACATGCACAAACATATATTTGCCCCCGCCTCTCGGCTGTGCGAAAATATAGGAGACAAAACACTCGGAGGTGCACGCACGATGCAGAAACCAACGAATTCCCCGCGGGTCACGCTGCTGCTGGGGACCGCGACCCAAGACAGCCAGCATGAGCTGGTGACCGATATGGCCCGCCATGCCGCAGATTGGGCGGCCACCGGCCAGGCGGGCCAAATTTTTTATCTCGTGCCCAATCATATCGCCTATGAAATGGAGCGGGTCACTTATCAGGCCTTGAGCCGGGAACCGCCCTTCAATGGGGAGCACGTTCACGCCTTTCAAAACATTCAAGTACTGACCGTGAATCGGCTGATCTGGTATTTTTTGCAGACGGATCCGCAGTTCTCTCGGCTGACGGCCACCGATACAGCGCAGACGATGATTTTGACCAAAGTCTTGCTGCAATGCGGCGATGATCTGCAGCTTTTCCGGGGCGAAACGCGCAATCCGGGCTTTCTGGAACAGCTGCGCGTCCAGTTGGGCGAACTGGCTGATGCCGGGATCGATGCGGCCATTCTCGACTCATTGACCGGCAGCGGCGGCAGCCAAGAATTTCAAGCGAAGATGCACGACTTAACGATTATTTTGCGCGCCTACCAAGAGGAGCTGGGGCGCTATTTTGTCACGTCTGACGAGATGACCCAGTACGCCATGACTCAATTCGCCGCGCACCCGGAATGGCTGGCCAATACGCAACTGTATATCAATGGGTTTGACCATCTAGACGGGCAAACCTTGGCGTTGCTCGGCACATTGATTCCGCAATGCCAGCACACCACGATTGCCCTGGTGGGGGATCGATATGACGGCGACACGGAAGAAATGCCCGCCGGACCGGGGAGCACGCCATTTTTCACGCCGAGTACCCAGCTGCGCCATCAGGTGCAGCATTTGACCCAAAGCGTGACGGGAATCCCTGCTCAAGTGCGGTATACCCGCACGCCCAGCGCTCATCAACCCGCCTTGGTCACGCTGGCCCATTACTGGATCAGCAATGCTCGGGGACAAACGGCGCCAACGCCGCCAACAGCCACCGCTGCGGTCCGGCTATGGCAGGCCGCCAACCGGCAAGACGAACTCACCGCGGTCGCGGCGGAGATCCATCGCCTCGTGGCCAGTGGCGATTACCGGTACGGCGATATCCGGATCTTGACACCAGACTTGGAGAAATACAAAACCATCATTGCGCCGACTTTCCACCAAGCGGCTGTACCGTATTTCTACGACCGGGCATTGGCGATGACCAATCATCCGCTGGTCCAGCTAATCAGTGCGCTGGGGGAGCTGCTCAACGATAATGTGACCTATGCCAATCTATTCAGCCTATTGCGGACCGAACTGCTTCTGCCCGCGGTTTTGGCCGCTGAGGCCCAGCATGAAAACGCGGCGGGGCAAACCACGCCAGCGTATTTACGGGTGTTCCGGGACCAAGTAGACGCGGCCGAAAATTATTGTCTGGCCCATGGCTTGCGCGGCTCGCAGTTCAGTGCCGAGGCGCCTTGGCAAGAGCTGACCCATACGCCGACGGACGAGGATGACGCCGCTGAGGTGCAGACCCAATTATCCGCTGGCGAACCGATCCACGTCTTCTTGCGGCAAGAATTGCTGCCATTTATTGCGTCCCTGAAAGAAGCGCCAGACGGTCAGCACGCGATGACCGCGTTGTATCAATTTCTGACTGCCCACGGCCTGATCACCCAACTCGCGTTCTTCCGCAACACCACGTTGGCGGCAGGGGATCCGGTGGGCGCCAGCCGGCCGCGGCAGGCGTTTGCCCAATTCACCCGGCTGCTGGATGAATACGTGGAAATCTTGGGCAGCGAGCCCTTTGTCCCGGATACCTTTGTGGCCATTTTTACTGCCGGCTTCACGGCCGCCAGTTATGCCCAGATCCCCGCGGTGCTGGACACGGTCCAGATTGCCGATACTGGGATCACTGTGCCGGCGCCGGCGAAAATCACCTTTGTTATCGGCGGCACAGCGAATGCGCTGCCGGCCCCGGTAGAATCCACCACACTGCTGAACGACAGTGACCGTGCGGCCATCATCGCCGGCCAGCAGGCCTTGATTGCTGCTCAGCCGGATAGCGGAGCAGTTTATCCGACGTTATCCCGCGGAACCGACGATGTATTGGCCGCGGCGGAATATATGGCCTACAAATCGTTCTTCAGCGCCACCGACCGGCTGTATCTAACGTATCCGCAGCTGCAATCGGAGACCAGTCAGCGGATATCGCCTTATTTTGCACGCATTCAAAACTATCTCGGCTTAACGCCGCGCACCGTTGATTTCTCTGGGACTGCCTTAGCCGCCTCAGCTGCCCAGCCGCAAATCACCGCCTGGCTGGCAACGCCGGCGCTGGCTGGCAGCTGGACCGTGAAGGGGCTGCGGGAAAAGCAGAGCGACCCTTATTGGCAAGTCGTCGCCCAGCATCTGCGCCGGCAGGGGACACCAACCGTTCAACAGCACTACCAGTTTATTTTATCCGCTCTGCATTACCAAAACACCGTCGGCCAGCTGGATCCGGCGATCGTTCGGGATCTTTACGGCAAACGGCTGAACGTGTCTGTATCCCGGCTGGAACAGTATTATCAAAACCCGTACGAGTATTTTCTCCATTACGGCCTTGGCGTGACGGAGCGGCCGACCTATGACCTGACCCCCGCCGAAACCGGCAGTTACTATCATTGGGTCCTGGACCATCTGGTCAAGCGGCTCCAAACCCAAGCCCAGGACATCACGGATTTGAGTCAGCAGGAGCTGCACAGCATTGTGGATGACATTGCCGGCAAAGCAGTGCATGAGCCGCTCTTCGCTATCTTGAACGGCTCCGGGCGGATGAAGTTCCTGCGCCAGCTGCTGGAACGCACCTTGACGTATATGGCCTGGCTGTTGCAGCAGCAGGCTGCCCGGTCGGCTCTGCGGCCCTTAGCGACCGAAGTCCAATTCGGTCAAGTCGGGCAGCCGGACAGTTTGCCAGCGCTGACCTATCCTTTAGGGGCTGATCAATCGGTGCGGATTCGGGGCAAGATCGACCGCATTGACGGCTTCCGCGGCCCCAACGGCGAAGATTTCTTGACCGTGGTTGATTATAAATCCTCCGAGCATCAATTCGACTACGGCCAAGCCTTGACCGGTCTTTCATTGCAACTGCAAACCTACCTCCAAGCACTGCTCAATGCCCTGGGTCAGGTCCCGAATTTAGCGCTGCCCAGTACCGCCACCGTGGCCGGCGGCTTCTATCTGCATATTAACGAACCGCTGCTGCCGATGAAGGATGCCTTGAAGTGGCAGGACAGCGATCCGGCGCTATTCACTCAGCAAATGCTGAAGCAGAATCAGTTCAAAGGAATCGTCCTGGCTGATGATACATTCCTAGAAAAAGCAGACACCAGTCCGGATCGCAACGTAGTCCTGGCCGGCAGCCGGGTGACCAAGAAGAATGGCTATACCAACAGCAACGCATTAAGTGCCGATCAGCTGGCCACGATTCTGGCCTACAATGCGGCGATGATCCAGGCGGCCGCCAAAAATATTTTAGGCGGAAAAATCGATCTGCAGCCCGCACGATTTCCCAATGGTGAATCTGTGCTGCGTTTTTCTTCCTATACCAATATTATGTACTTCGACCATATGCTGCCAGAAAATAAGTATCGGGAAATTATTACGCAGGATAAACAAGATGCGCTGCAACGGATGAGCGAGTTGTTAAGAAAGGAGCGGGATCATGAGTAAGACACAGTTCACAGCCAGCCAGCAGGCAGCGATCGACCACGCCGGCCACAACATTCTTGTCTCGGCCAGCGCTGGGTCAGGAAAGACCACCGTCCTGGTGGAACGGGTGATTCAAAAACTTTTGCGGGGCGGAGATATTGACCATTTGCTGATCGTCACCTTTACCCAGGCCGCGGCGGCCGAAATGCGCGACCGGATTCGGGCAGCACTGACCAAAGCGGTGGGCAACGACGCTTATGCTGCGCAGCGCAAGCATCTCCGGCATCAGCTGTCGGTCTTGGGGTCCGCGGATATCGCCACCTTGGATGCCTTTTGTGCCCGGGTCGTGCGCCGCTTTTATTACGTGATCGATTTTGACCCGGCTGTGCGCACCCTGGGGGACGATAATGAACGGCTGCTGCTGTGGCAGCAAGTTTGGGAACGGGTGCGGGACCGCTATTACGACGCCGGAGACGCAGACTTTCTGCGCTTAGTGGGAAACTTTACCACCGGCCGCTCAGACGACGGCCTCACCGACTTGGTCATGCGGTTGTACACCAAAGCCATGGCCAGCCCGGACCCCGCCGGCTGGATCCACCGCTTAGCCCGGCTTTATGATTTTCCGCTGACCACAGCCGGCTTCAACCAGTCATTACTGCTGGCCGAAGACCAGCCGGATAATTTGCGCGCCCACGTGACGCAGCTCTACAGCGATTTGCTGACCGCTTACCGCCAACAATTAGCGGCCATTGCCGATATACCAGATCTGGCCAAACTGCGTACCTATGGGGCTAAGCAAATCACACCGTTAACCGCCCAATTAACCGTCCTGCAGCATGGCGATTGGGACGCCATGCGCCATGCCCTGCAAGCGGCCAGTGACGCCATCGGTGCCCGGTTCCCCGCGATTTCAAAAAAAACCGCGGAGGAATCGAGTCTGGCACTCAAAGATCAAGTCAGTGCGGCCCGGGATGATTTGAAGAAGGCGATTGCGGAACTGCAAGCCGGGCCATTCCTCTTGAGTGCTGCCGATTGGCTGCCGATCATGGGTCAGGCGCAGGCGATGGCCCGGAAGCTGACCGACGTGCTGCTCGCCTTCGGTGAAGAATTAACCAAAACCAAAAAGCGTCGGGGGATCGCTGAATTTGCGGATATTGAATTGGCGGCGCTGCAGATTCTCCAGACCACCACCCAGACCGATATCCAGCCCAAACTGTTTTATACCGAAAAATACACCGAGATCATGGTGGACGAATACCAGGATACCAACCCGCTGCAGGAAGCCATTTTAACCACCATTGCCGCCCCCGACCCGGGCAATATGTTCATGGTCGGCGACATCAAGCAATCAATCTATGGCTTCCGCCAAGCGGACCCGTCGCTGTTTGCCCATAAATACACGGCCTACGGCGACGATACCAATGACAGTGAACGAATCGTGCTGGCCGAGAACTTCCGCTCCACCGAAGCCGTGGATAACATGGTCAACTACCTCTTCCAACAATTGATGGACCCGGCGGTGGGCGACGTCGCGTACGACGCCAATGCCCGGCTGCAATACGGCGCGACGTATTATCCAGCCGCGGCGGCCCAGACCACACAGGTCCTGCTGGTCACCGATCAGCCCGTCACCGACGATGATCCAGACGCAATTCCGCTTACCGGTATCACTGCCCAGGCCGCGGTGGTGGGGGACAAGATCAACGCCCTCATTGCCGCTGGCACACCGGTGTTCGATAAGACCACCCAGGGTACCCGACCGCTGCGTTATGCCGATATTGCTTTGATCGTGCCCACCCGAGGGGACAATCTGGATATTTTGGACACCCTCAGTGATCGCGGTGTGCCCGTCGTCATGAGTGATGCCAAGGAATACTTCCAAACCACGGAAATCACCGTGATGCTCAATTATCTGAGCCTCATTGATAATCCTCGGCAGGATATCCCGCTGGTCGGTTTACTGCGCTCGCCCATTGTGGGGCTGACCAGTAATGAACTGGCCCGAATCCGTATCCACCACCCCCAAGGGCCGTATTATGCCGCATGGCAGGCCTATGTCGCCGACCAGACGCTGACCACGCCGCTTCACGACCAGATGACGGCCCTCGCGGCCCAACTGGACCGGTACCGCACCCTGAGCAAGCAGGTGCGCATTGCCGATTTGATTTGGCAGATTTACGCTGATACCGGCTTCCTCGATTATGCCGGGGGAATGCCCTCAGGGAAACAGCGTCAAGCCAATCTGCACGCGCTGTATGAACGCGCCAATGATTACGAAAATAACGGCTTCAAAGGAATTTTCAACTTCATTCGGTTCATTCACCAAGTGCAGGAAAACGATCAGGATCTGGCTATTTCCCCAGTTACCAGCAGTGACGATAATGCCGTCACCGTGATGACCATCCACGGCAGCAAGGGCTTGGAATATCCCGTAGTGTTTCTGCTCAATGCGCAGCACAATTTCAACCGAATGGATGAACGGGCCCCAGCCATTGCTCTGAACCAGGGCGGGGTAGGGCTGAAGGTCAACGACTTTGCGGCCCATATTGCCTATACCACTCCGCAGCATTACTACGCCAAGCAAATGATCCACGGAGTCGGCCAATCCGAAGAATTGCGCAAACTTTACGTTGCCTTGACCCGGGCGCGTCAGGCCCTGTACGTGGTGGGGTCAATCAAAGAAGACCCGGCAGCGCTGGTGAAGAAATGGGGCGCGGCGGTACAGCCGGAAACAACGCTGCTGTCCACGACCAAGAGAACCGGCGCGGCCAGCTTTCTCGATCTGATGATGCCTGCTTTGCTGCGGCTGCCCGCGGTCAATGACACCTTGGCTGCTGACGGAGCCATTACCCCCGATCCGCAGTTGGGCACCCCGGCGATCACTGTTGCGCTCGCTGCCCCCCAAGCAGCTGGCCAACGGGTGCAGGCGGCCCCGCAGCAACTCATCGTGCGGCCGGAAGATTATCCAGAATTGCAGCAGCAAGCTGCCCGCTGGCAGCAGCCCTACCGTTTTGCTCAGGCCACCCGCACGGCGGCATTCCAGACGGTCACGGAAATCAAGCGGGCCCAAGACGACCCGGTGCTCACTGACACCCGCTTGACCACCACCGAAGCCAGCGGTTATACCCAGTCGCCAGCCTTCCGGTACGTGAAAGACGACGAGTTCACGCCTCCGGCCTTTCTCACCGATCAGGAGGCGCCCTTAGCCACAGCGGTGGGGACGGCCACCCACTTGGTGTTCCAAGAACTGGACCTCAGTCAAGGCCAAGTGACCGTTGCCGCCGTCAGCCAATTGATCGCCGACCTCACCACGGCCAAGCAAATCGACCCGCAGGCGGCGAAACAGATCAGCGCCGCCGGGGTGGCCGCTTTCTACGCGACGGCGATTGGCGCGCTGCTCCTCGCCCATCCCCAGGCGGTTCACCGGGAGATGCCGTTTGCGCTCTTGCTGCCGCCCAGCGAGGTCTTCCAAGCGGCCGGCCCGGCTCAGGCTTTCCCAGCCGATGCCAACATTCTGATCCATGGTATTATAGACGGGTATATCGCATTGCCTGACCAGGTCATCCTGTTCGACTACAAGACGGATCACGTCCAAGGCCGGCAGGATCCAGTGGGGTATTTGCAAGATCAATATCGGTTGCAGTTGCAGTACTACGGAGCGGCCCTGGGGTCGATCCTGCACCAGCCTGTAACTGCCCAGTACCTGTATTCAGTTGCCTTGCAGCAATTGATCCCGGTACCGGTAAGAAAGGAAGAATGACCCATGCGGCAAGGCCAACTCTATGCCGTGGTGGATCTGGAAACCACGGGCACAGATTATGCCAGCGGGGACCGGATCATCCAATTCGGCTGTGCGCTGGTGAAAAACGGGAAGATCGTGGATACGATCGCCCAAAACATCAATCCCCATCAGGCCTTGCTGCCGGCGATTCGGAATCTGACCGGGATTCGCGACAAAGAACTGGCCAGTGCGCCAGATTTCCAAGAGATCGGTCCGACGCTCCATGGTTTGCTGGACGGGGCTGTCTTTGTGGCCCACAACGTCAATTTTGATTTGCCCTTTATCAACGCGGAATTTGCCGGTCTGGACTTGCCGCCCATTGGTGAAAAAGCATTGGATACAGTGCAGCTCGCCCAAATCCTGCTGCCTTTTGCCCCGAGTTATAAATTGTCCGATCTGACTAAGCTGTTAAGCATTGAGCACGACGATCCCCACCAGGCCGATAGTGACGCCATCGCCACGGCCCACCTGTTTTTGCTGCTGGATGAACGGCTGCGGGCCCTGCCGGCAGTGACTCGCCAGCGCTTGGCGGCGATGGGCCAGGGGCTGCTGCGGCAAACCGGGGATTATTTGGCCCTGATGGCGAAGGCCGGTGATACGGCGGCGCACGCGGCTGGTTACACGATTACCAATGGGTTGGCACTGCGCCGCGAGCAGGAAGCTGCGCCGGCGGCCCCGACCCATGTCGCGTATCCCAGCGGCAAAGCGGCCATGACCCAGCTGCTCAAACCGCGCTTTACCGTCCGGGCCCGGCAAGTCAAAATGATGGATGCCGTCTATCGTCATGCTCAGCACGGCCAGACGCCGCTGCTCATTGAGGCCGCGACCGGCAGCGGCAAGTCGCTGGGTTATTTGCTGCCGCTGCTGATCCACCAGCAGGACAGTCAGCAGCAGATCATCGTCACCACTTCCACGCTGGCCCTCCAAGATCAGCTGGCGCAGCAGACCCTCCCGGCGATTGCCGCCATCATGCACACCCAGTTGCGGGTCGAGATCGTCAAGTCAGATACCCATTACATTGACCTTGGCCAATACTACGGACTGCTGGGTCGGCGAGATTTGAATACCGGCGAGCAGCTGTTGATGATGAAAATCCTCGTCTGGCTGACCCAAACCACCACTGGCGATTTGCAGGAGCTGCAGCTGACGACCTATCGCTCACCACTGTTCACCGCCATCGTCAGCGGTCAAGAAAGCCCGGTCGATTCCCCCTGGGTCAGGGTCGACTTTCTGCGTCGGGCCCACGCCCGTCAGGATGCGGCCCAGGTGCTGATCACCAATCATGCCTACTTCACCCGGCACTACGATGAAGCGCCGTTTGCGCGCAATGCGTTAGTGGTGGTCGATGAAGCCCAGCACGTCGCCGACAGCGCCGTAGACGCCTTGATGGCCAAGGGTAATTTGCCCCGCATGCTGCGGTCGCTGCACCAGATCAAAGGGGCGATCGATGGCGTGATTCGCCAGGAACAGTGGAGTAACGGCGAATTATTCCGCTATCAGGTCGTCTCCGTGGGCAACGCTGTTGACTTGCTCACCAGCCGCTTCAATGAACTCCAGGATTTTCTATATGCCCAGGTCATTCAGGGCAATATCGTGCGCAGTGAACGCAATCAGCCGATTCAGCGGCTCTGGCAGCCGGATGCGGTGGCCTGGCAGACACTGACCCGGTATCTGACGCAGATTGACGATACGCTGCTCCAACTCTTCACGGCGCTGACCCAGCTGCAGCGTTATATCACCAATCAGGCGGAACACTGGTCCCAACGGGTCACCGCCATGGCGGCCACCATCAGCGCCGCGGCAGAAGACCTGCGGCCCTTAACCGATGACCTGGATCAGCTTAGCCGGATCCAGATGGCCAGCCATCCCAGTGCCGGGTTTGTGATCCAAATGCGTAATTACGGCGATCTGCGCTCTGTCTCGCTCCATTGGGCACAAGTCGATATCCGGCCGTTATGGGCGGCCGTCACCCGTCGTTTTGCGCCGTTTATTTACGTTGGCGCCACGCTGCGGGTCATGGACAACTGGCAGCCGTTTTGCCAACCGTTGGGCATCACCGACGCCATTAAGATGGTGCTCCCTAACGGCTTCGCCTACAAACGGCTGGGCCGGGTCTTCATTACCCCGGATGCACCGGACATCAAAGAGACGCCGCCCGCCGAGTACGCCCATTATGTGGCCGGCATGATTGAGCAATTGAGCCGGGCAAACCATCAGCGCATCCTCGTCCTATTCAATTCCCTGAGTCTGATCCAACAGGTTTTCGATGAGATGTCCGAACTCAGTCTGATCGGTCAGCGGGAATTGCTGGCCCAGGGCGTAACCGGTTCGGTGGAAAAAGTGATGAAACGGTTCAAACTGGCCGACGGCGCGATTTTGCTGGGTGCCGCTACGTTCTGGGAGGGCATTGATCTGCCTAACGACACCCTCCAAATTTTGGTCGTTACCCGGCTGCCCTTTGAGCCGCCGACCCGGCCGCTGACTCAGTTGCGGGCTAATTTCATCACGGCTCAGGGGGGCAACCCGTTCTATCAGGACGCCTTGCCCCGAGCCACCCAGCGGCTCACCCAAGCCTTTGGCCGGCTGTTTCGCTCCCGCCAAGACCATGGGGTGCTGATCATCTTGGACCGGCGCATCATGGCCGAATCCTGGGGGCATCAGATGCTCCACGATTTACCCCGGACAGTGCCTAAGGTGCAGCTGCCCAGTGCCGAAATTGCCCAAGCCACCGCGGACTTTCTCGCCGGCATTCCCGTAAAAAAGGTAAAGACGTAATTCCGCGCCCCACGCCCGGGCAATAATTGTTATAATGGACGCCAGATGCAATTTAAAGAAGGGGGATTCCCGTGCGTTCCAGTTGGCAAAAATGGGCCTATTGGGGCACGATGCTGATCATCGTCGCCACCATTCTCAGTATCTATTTCGTCGCCACCGCGCCCCGGCGCAATGCTGAAAACCAGGCTCGGGCCGTCGCTGAGCGGGTGGCCGGGGTCACTGAGCCGCAAGTGTTTTACTTATTCAACCGCAATGAAACGGACTACACCATTGGCGGCAAACAAAAGTCCGGCCGGCGGGTGTTTGTGATCATCAACGCCAAGTCCGGCAAGACCCGGACCCTCGCCGCCAGCGGCGGGCTGAGTGCCAGTGCGGCCACCGCCCAGGCCCGGGCGGCTAATAACCAAGCCCCGGCCACCAAGGTCGCTCTGGGGCTCTACAAAGGGACCCCCGCCTGGGAGGTCACATTGCGCCAACGAAACGGCAGTTATCGGTATGTCCTGCTGAACTTCAAGACCGGGGAGACGGTCAAGGCATCATGAATTTATTGTTAATTATTTTTGGGAGGTAACTCAATGTCTGAACCAGAACACATCAGCATTATTGACTCGCCGGACCACGTCGGCGAAACTGTCCGCATCGGCGCATGGCTGACCGATAAACGTTCCAGCGGGAAGATTTCTTTCCTGCAGCTCCGGGATGGCACCGCCTTTTTCCAAGGCGTCGTCGTGAAGAACGCCGTGTCCGAAGAAGTCTGGAACTTGGCCAAGGAAATGCACCAGGAGGCCAGCTTCTGGGTCACCGGTGAGATCCACGAAGACAAGCGATCCCACTTCGGCTACGAAATCGAGATCAGCAACATCGAAATGGTCGGCGAATCGGAAGGCTATCCGATCACCCCCAAGGAACACGGAATCGAATTTCTGCTGGATCACCGCCATCTGTGGCTGCGCTCCCGCCGGCCGTTTGCCATCATGCATATCCGGAACGAAATGATCCGGGCCACCTATGAATTCTTCAATAAAGAGGGTTTCATTAAGATGGACCCGCCGGAAATCACTGATGCCGCACCGGAGGGCACGACGGAACTGTTCCACATCGATTATTTCGATAATGATGCCTATCTGTCCCAGTCCGGCCAGCTGTATATGGAAGCCGGGGCAATGGCTTACGATAAGGTCTTCTCCTTTGGCCCGACGTTCCGGGCTGAAAAATCCAAGACCCGCCGCCACCTGACTGAATTCTGGATGATCGAACCAGAAATGGCTTTTATGCATCAGGAAGAAAGCCTGGCCATTCAGGAACGCTACATTGCTTTCCTCGTGCAAGGGGTGCTGGACAAATGTCAGTACGACTTGAAGCTCCTGGACCGGGATCCGAAGATTCTGGAACGCTACACGAAGACACCGTACCCGCGGATCACCTACGATAAGGCGATTGAAATGCTGCAAGCGGGCGGCTTCAAAACGCAATGGGGGGATGACTTCGGTTCGCCGGAAGAGACCTACCTGTCCGATCAATTCGAGCAACCGGTCTTTGTGTTGAACTATCCCAAGAGCATCAAGCCCTTCTACATGAAGAGCCACCCGACGCGGGATGATGTTTATATCTGTGCCGACTTGCTGGCGCCGGAAGGCTATGGCGAGATCATCGGCGGCAGTGAACGGGAGACCGACTACGAGACGCTGAAGCAGAGCATCATCAAAGCGGGGCTGAGCGTGGATGAGTATGAATGGTACTTGGATCTGCGCAAGTTCGGCAGTGTGCCGCACAGCGGATTTGGTTTGGGCTTGGAACGGGCGATTACTTGGATCTGTCATTTGGACCACTTGCGGGAGGCAATTCCGTTCCCGCGGATGATCAACCGGTTGAAGCCGTAATCAGGGTGTTGAGAAAGGGTTGGTCGTTGCGGCCGGCCTTTTTTCTCGCGCTGGAAGTGCGCTCTTTGCCTGCCGTGCCAAGTGCTCCGCAAGCTGCGACAAAATTGGGCTGGAACGTGGTGACGGCGCTTGAAGCCAGCAAAAACCGCTGTCTTCAAGTCGCCTAACCACATCAGCGGCAAAGCCGCTGTGTGGTTTCCACCACTGAGCCCATTTTGCCTCCGCTTGCTGCGCACTTGGCACTCGGTACGCCGAAGACTCAGATATGTTGCGGCACAGAAAACCAGTAACCCATTCTCGCTTTTAGAAAGGATAATTCATCGTGGATTTTTGGCAGGATTTGGTGCAAGCGCCGTTGATTACGGTTTCTGATCTAGTATTGCAGCATTATCGGGCGGTCGGGATGTCGAATCGGCAGCTGATCGTGTATTTGCAGATGTTGAGTTTTGCGGCCCATGGGGAACAGTTTCCGCCGGTGACGGAGATCGCGCAGCGGACGGGGCTGGCTGAGGATGCGATCTATACTGCGCTCCACGAGATGCTGGATGCGGGCTTCATTGATCTGCGGTCACAGGAAAATGCCGCGCGTAAGCGGGTGGACTGGTACGATTTGACGCCGCTTTATGCCCGCTTGCAGGAAAAGCTCGCCCAGCCGGCCGCGGGGGCCGTACCGGAGGACGCCGGTGCGCCGGCACAGACCCCGCTCACCCGACAGCGGTTATTTGACGAAATCGAAGTGGAGTTTGGCCGGCCGTTATCGCCGATCGAACAGGAAACCATCAGCGCCTGGCTGGACCAGGATCATTACGCCCCTGAGCTGGTTTCTCTGGCGCTGCGGGAAGCGGTGCTCAATCAAGCCTATTCGCTAAAATACATGGACCGGATCCTGTTGAACTGGGAGAAGCGCAACATTCGCACCAAAGCGGATGTGGAGCGGGAACGAGCCAACCGGAACCGGTTTTAGAAAGGAACAAGCCAAATGACAGAGTTATGGTCAGATGATCGTTTGCGCTGGGGCATGCACGAACTATTCAAACTGATTCCCAATGCCCTGGGCGCGCTCCATGCCGATTCGCCGTACCAATTACTGATCGCGGTGATTTTGAGTGCCCAAACCACCGACGCAGCCGTCAATAAGGTGACCCCGGCGTTATTTGCGGCGTATCCGACACCCGCCGCTTTAGCCGCGGCATCGCCCGCTGACATTGAACACTTCATCCACACGATCGGGTTATTTCACACGAAGGCCAAACACATTCAAGAAACCGCCCAGCAGTTGGTGACCCGCTTCAACAGCACCGTCCCGCAGACCCACCCTGAATTGGAAAGTCTGCCCGGGGTGGGGCGGAAAACCGCCAACGTAGTTCTGGGTGATGCTTTCGGAGTACCCAGCTTTGCCGTGGACACCCACGTCACCCGGATTTCCAAGCGGCTGCCTGCCGTGTCAGATCAGGCCAGCGTACGCGACATCGAGCGGCGCTGGACAACAGCCCTGCCTGAAACAGAGTGGGTACAGGGGCACCACACCTTGATCCTTTTTGGTCGGCAATACTGCATGGCGCGGAAGCCGCGGTGTGCCGAGTGCCCCCTGGCCGCTTATTGCGTTACCGGACAGGAATTATTAGCTCAGTAAAAACAATTTTTGACTCAAAAAACAGCTATTCTCAATTCCAGAAAATGGCTGTTTTTGTTATTTAATGTACTAATGTAAAGCGCCCAATATTTAGCAAATTGAATCTAACTTTGGATTGCCGAGATAGACAACACTACCTAATAACGATCAAGCTGACCCAAGACAATATTCACCGTTATTTATAAATAGCTGTTGGCATCTATTCTACGGGCTAACTGCATTGCACGCAATTTGTGAATGTTGTACCGTAGAGGTGGGAAATAGTGATTGAATGTCGGTTTGAAAAGCTGTGATAATGCTTGCTGGCGAAGCGACCAGCAGCTTGTCAGTAGCAATGCGAACCGGCATTCACGTTATTTTAGGAGTTTACATCACTGCCTGGTCGGTATCACGGGGTAACCAGGCAAGGGGGATCCGGAATAGTGAAACATTTAGTAACGAAATTAATCCGCTTGTGGTTAGGCGCCGCACTCTTATTTGTGTTGGGCGGTGTGCTCGCCTCACCGGTCTTCGCCACAGGGAATATTGCGAGTCTGGCGCCGGGGCTGACCGCTCAGGCTCAGGAACCGACCAATAACCCACCCGCATTCAGCGAGACTGTGATGGACCTGATCACGGCGACTACCGTCAAAGCATCGCCACCGCCTGCCGTCAATGACACCAGCTGGTGGACGATCAGTGCCGGTATACTAACTATTGATTCAACCCACGTGTTGAATGGGACTACCGACGCGCCGGGGGACACGTGGCCCTGGGCTAGTCAAGCCAGCACCATTAAACAAGTCATCATTCAACCCAATACAAAGGCAGCCGGACCACTGACCAATCTCTTCAATGGATTCAGCCAAGTAACCAGTATTCAAGGGTTGGATACACTCGATACTGGGCAAGTCACTAGCATGTCGCAAATGTTTAGAGGCTGCGCGGCGTTGACTACGATTGACTTGAGCAAACTGAATACCAGTAATGTGCAATACATGATGGGGATGTTCTTTGGCTGCGGCGCACTGAATAATGTAGATGCCAGTACCATGGATACCCGCCAAGTGATCGACATGGGTCTCATGTTTGAATACTGCGATTCCCTGACCAATCTCAAACTTGGCGGTAAATTCGACACGAGTCATGTGAAAACGATGTATGCCATGTTCATCGGCTGTCCATTTACCAGTTTTGACGCCACTCAGCTGAACACCAGCAGTGTTGAAAACATGGGTCTGATGTTTGAAAATTGTAACGGCTTGACAACGCTGGATTTAAGCAGCTTCGACACCAGCCATGTGACCAGTATGAATGGGATGTTCTTGGGCTGCAGCCAATTAACGACGCTCAACATCAGTACATTCAAGACGGGCTTAGTCAATGACATGGGCATGATGTTTTATAATTGTTCGGCATTGGCCAAACTGAACGTCAGCAACTTTGACACCCATTCGGTCAACTCGATGTCGTATATGTTTGCCGGCTGCGGCAGTTTAATCGGTTTGGACCTGAGCCATTTCGACACCAGTGCCGTCACGGATATGTCCTACATGTTTCAAAGTTCCAATCACCTGACGGCGCTGGATCTTAGTACTTTCAAAACGCCTCAAGTCACGACAATGTATGCCATGTTCAATGGGTGCAGCGGTTTAACATCGCTGAACGTCAGCGGCTGGAGCAATACCAAGGTCACGACGATGTACCAAATGTTCAACGGCTGCAGCGGTTTAACGACACTGAACCTGACCAACTTTCGCACACCCGCCGTCACGAACATGGCGTATATGTTTTGGGCTTGCAATAAACTAACGGCGGCGGATGTTAGTCAATTTGACACCAGCCACGTGACCACCATGGGCGGTATGTTTGGCGGATGCAATCAAGTACGCACCCTGGACGTAAGCCATTTTAATACCAGCCGGGTCACTAACACGAGCCAGATGTTTCTCGCTTGTGCGGCCTTAACACAACTCGATCTGCACAACTTTGACACCCGCAAAGTCACGGATATGTACGATATGATGCGCGATTGCACCGCTTTAACCCAGGCGAACGTTGCCGGCTTTAATACCAGTGCTGTCACGCGCATCAGCGGCTTTTTCATGAATGACCGGAACCTCTTGACCGTGGATCTAAGCAGCTTTGATGTCCGCACCCTCAGCAACCACGATGTCGGCGACATGTTTGCCAACTGCACGAGCTTGTGGAAAGTATCAGTGGGCGATAAAACCCAGTTAGGTCAAGGTAATAACGGCAATCTGCCGGCGCACAGTGCTGGGGCGATCGCTCAGAACGGTGCGGATTCCTATACCGCCGGCGCCGGCTGGCAGGAATTGGGAACTGCAACGAATCTTCTGGAAGCCAATGGTCCGCAGTTCAGTGCATCGGGTAATTCGGCTACTCCTGGCACCTTAATGTACCTGTTAAGCCAGCCCAGAGCGGGGACAGTTAATCCGGCCACGGGCAAAGCCGTGTGGACCTATGTTTGGCAACCCCAGCGCTGGTGGAATATCACCGGCGACACCTTGAATATTGGGACGCAGCCGCATACCTTGAACCTGACGAACGATAAGTATTCGACCAACAACAGCTGGCCCTGGTCCAGTCAAACCGACATCACGGGCGTCAAACACGTTAATCTGGCATCGACAGGTTTGAGCGCCCAAGGATCGATCAGCGGGTTGTTTAAAGGACTGAGCAATGTCACTGACATTGCCAATCTGCCTAATTTGGATGCCAGTAAAGCGACTGATACCAGTGATATGTTCAATGGGTGTGCCGCATTGACCAGTTTGGATTTAAGTACTCTGGATACCCGGCAGGTCACCACCGAAACTGGGATGTTTACTGGAACAACGCACCTTTGGCAATTGAAGCTGGGGCCCAATTTCAAGACTACTACCGACAATCTTGGTTTAGGCGGACCAGTCGCCGGCACCGTGATCAGCAGTACCGATGCGGCTGGCCAATCCCATTCGTACACGATCCAGGCCACGGACACCGCGTGGCAGGAGCTGGGCTCACTTGGGACTTTGCTATCGCCGGCAGGTGACACATACACGCCAACTGATCTGATGAAATTGTACAATGACGGCACGCGCCCGACGACGGTCCAGACTTATGTTTGGCAGCAGACCGGCGCCGGGACGATCGGGTTATCCATGACAGGCAGTTTCGATTACGGTAAACATTTCCAGCCAATATTCGGCGCGTTGGACTTGCATAATCTGCAGCCGTTCGCCCTCACTGTGACGGATACACGGGCAGACCGCGCCCAGATGCAGTGGCACGTGGATGCCACCGGCTCTGACTTTGTCAGTGATGACGATCCCAGTGTCAAGGTGTCGCCCAATCCCTGGCGCTTCAATGCGGGCAATGGGGTACTGCAACCGATGTCAACGCCAATTACGATTTGGCAAAACACCAGTACCAGTACTGATACGACCTATCCTAAAAGTTGGGACACCAATCCTTTTGAGCTGGACTTCCCGGTGGGGAGTGTCCCACAGATCGGCAAGTACCATGCGACGATTACCTTTACTTTGGCTAACGGCTTGTCCTAAGGCTAACGGCGGCCAAACTGGCCGCCGGCGCTGGGAGAAGAAGCTGATTCCCTGGCCAATCGGGCGGGGATATTAATCACAAAGAATATTGTCAACAAGAAAATCGTATGCTTACGACTTTCTGTTATTTATTGTGTCCTAGCAGGGCCGCCAATCCCAAATACGAAATTAGCGGCCCTGCTCTATTTGTGGGATTTTCAGAGTTTTATGGATACAAACCGTTCCAGTTGTAACCGTTATATCTATATAAGCTTATTGTTATTCAAAGAGCAATGACGTACACGTCATTTTCGTATACTGGTTGAAAGCAATTTGCTGGTGTTGTACGCTAATTGTGTGAAGCTTTTGTTATGTAATCAGCGTAGCAGAAACAGTTAAACCGATTGATGGTGCCTACTATAGGTATACCAAAATCGTGATATATCAGTAAATAACTAGTGTAATTGAAACACTCGACATATTTGGCCTGGCGATATCCACGGGGGAACTGGGCAAGGGAGTCTGGGATAATGAAGTCTTTAACAAATATACGGACATTGATTTGGGGTATCTTTGTCTTTTTTTTAATTCTTGTAGCCAATGCGCCGATTGTGTCTGCCAGCAGCAGTATCAGTAGCAACACTCCGCCGTTACTGGATCAGGGCGTATTGCCCACGCAATCCACCCAGACACCGTCAATCGCCGACACCATTTCGAAATTAATTACCACCACACCAACACCGGCAACAATCAGAGCAGAGAAAGCGAACAGCGATGACAGCAGCGAAGACAACAGTTGGTGGAATATTTCAGCTGACGGAACGTTGACTATTGGTGGGAACCATAATCTGAACCAAGGTGACACGGGAACCCCCTGGTGGGCGAATTGGCCATGGCACGATCAAAGCGCCGCAATCAAAAAAGTGGTCATTGAACCCGGCGTAACCGCCACCCAAACTCTTGGGTACTTATTTCAAGACTGTACTCAGCTGACTGAGGTTGATGGACTAGGCAATATTACACAAGGTACCGGTTCATTGGGCCCAGTCCAAATCAATACGATGGCCTACATGTTTGCTAACTGCAGTTCGTTGACTACGGTGGATCTATCAGGACTCACGGCCAGTCTGAAAACGAATGCAGTGTGGAACTTTACGAATATGTTTGCCGGTTGTAGTGCCTTGACAAGTGTGAACTTTGGCACCCTTGACACCGGCAGTGCACTGGATATGTCATCCATGTTTGACGGATGCAAAGCACTCACTAACCTAGACCTCAGTAAGTTCAACACCAGCAAGGTCACCACGATGAAATCCATGTTTTCAAGTTGCGGGGCACTAACCAGCCTGGACCTCAGTATGTTCGACACTGGTAATGTAACCCAAATGGGATTCATGTTTAATAATTGCAGTGGGCTAACCAATCTCGATCTAACAAGTTTTAATACCAGTAAATCGCAAGATATGACAAACATGTTCAACGGATGCGCAGGCTTGACCAATTTAAACGTAACTAAATTCAATACGAGTAATGTCACTAAAATGGGCAATATGTTTTCCGGCTGTACTAATCTAACCACACTGGATTTAACCAGCTTTAACACAAGCAACGTTATCAGTATGTACCAGATGTTCCAGAATTCTAGTCATCTCCAAACAATCAATTGGACACCAAGCATGTTTAATACTGGCAAAGTTAATACGATGGGTAGTATGTTTAATGGTTGTAGCGCACTGACAGCGGTGGATGTGAGTCAATTCGATACCAGCACGGTCGCCTCCATGACCAGCATGTTCCAAGGGTGCAGCAGTTTGACTACACTAGATTTAAGTCACTTTAATACTGCAAATGTGACAACACTGAATGTGATGTTTTATAATTGCACTAAGCTGACTGCACTTGATTTGAGCAGCTTTAATACAAGCCGAGTGACGGATATTAGCTGGATGTTTTTTAACTGTACGTCACTGGCTAAGTTAGATTTGAGCAGCTTTGATACGAGTAAGGTGGTATCGATGTGGTGGACGTTCTCCTCCTGCTCCTCATTGACTAAGCTTGATGTCAGCAATTTTGATACGAGTGCCTGCGAGAACTTTACGGGTATGTTTTCCAACGACAGCAAGATAACAACACTAGACTTGAGTCATTTTGATACAAGCAAGGCCACAGGTGCTGGCAATATGGGCGGCGGTGCGTTTTTTGGCTGCACCAGTTTATGGCGCCTGTCGGTGGGTGATAAAACAACGCTGCTTAGTTCGAACGGTTTGCCGAATCACGCTGCCGGAGCAATCGCGCAAAACGATCCGACCTATAAAGCAAACGCGAGCTGGCAGGAGCTGGGTGTCGCCACGAATCCGCTTGAAGCAGCGGGTGCTCAGTTCAGCAATTCCACTGCTTTATCGACTGAATTGGCGACACCGCGGGCGGGCACAGTCAATCCCACCACGGGCAAGCCGGTCTGGACTTATGTTTGGCAGCCGCAGCGCTGGTGGAACATCACTGGCGATACTCTGAATATCGGTACTGAGCCCCACACGCTGAACTTTGCGGCCGATAAATATTCGACGGATACTTGGCCGTGGTACAGTCAGCGCAGTGCGATCAAGCATGTGGTGCTCGCCACCAGCGGGTTGAGTGCATCGGCTTCACTCCCCGGACTGTTCAGCGGACTGAGCAACGCCGTTGATATCACGAACCTGAAACAGCTCGATATGAGCCAGACGACTGACATCAGCAATCTGTTCAATGGGTGTGCGGCCTTGACTCGGTTGGATTTAAGCGCCATTGATACCCGGCAGGCCACGACTGAAACCGGGATGTTTAGCGGGACGACGCACCTGTGGCAGCTGGTTTTGGGACCGAATTTCAAGACGACCAGCGACGATCTTGGATTAGGCGGACCAGTCGCCGGCACTGTGATCAGCAGCACCGATGCGGATGGCAAAGCCCAGTCGTACACGGTCCAAGCCACGGATACCGCTTGGCAGGAATTGGGTTCTTTGGGGACTTTGCTGTCGCCGACCGGGACCACCTATACACCGGCCAATCTGATGAAACTGTACAATGACGGCACGCGGCCAACGACGACTCAGACCTACGTCTGGCAGCAGACCGGCGCCGGGACCATTGGTCTGTCCATGACGGGCAGTTTCGATTACGGCAAGCATTTCCAGCCGGTATTTGGCGCGCTGAATCTGCAAAATTTGCAGCCATTCGCACTTACCGTGACGGATACTCGAGCAGACCGCGCCCAGATGCCGTGGCACGTAGATGTCACCGGGTCCGACTTTGTCAGCGATGACGATGCCAGTGTGAAGGTGTCGCCCAATCCCTGGCGGTTCAATGCGGGCAGCGGGACACTGCAAACCATGTCGGCACCAATTACGATTTGGCAGAACACCAGCACCGGTACCGATACGACCTATCCTAAAAGTTGGGACACCAATCCTTTTGAGCTGGACTTCCCGGCAGGCAGTGTGCCGCAGATCGGCAAGTACCATGCAACGATTACGTTCACGCTGGGCGATGGCTTGTAGACCGGGGCCGGCATAGAAAATCATGGCCACGAGAGGGCGTTCTTGCTCATGACAGCGGGAACGCCTTTTTGGTACGTCCACTACGAAGCTTAGCGGCATCGTCATTTTCAATGCTGCGATCAAGGGCGCCAGCTGGCACTAAACGGCAGAATAGTATCATCGGGTGAACCAGAACCAATTTATGAGTTCATCGTCAATAGGTTATTGAAATACAGCACTGTAATTAAATAGCCAACTCATTCAATGGGTTGACTATTTAATATACCAATCATTGTGACAAATATTTCTTTTGAATCTTAGATCCTTATGTTTGATTATTCTCACGCCACATGCAATAATCGGCGCTACAGTATGAATGACACTTTTTTGTGACAATCAATAGCCATAGCACATAACAAACCGATGAATCGTTCGGAATTTTATGAATGCGCATACAACGCCATGGATATTGCGTCTTGCCGCCATTTTACCTGAAGCGTCAATCATACGAAGCCATGCACCAAAGCCGCGGAATATCGGTTATTAAATATAGTTTGCCTAAAACGGTCCAGGGGGACCCTGGCAAGGGGAGTTGGGGAATATTGCATTTCGGAACAAGATTTATCGGCCTATTAAGTTGGAGTCTCTTCGTCTTTCTATCGGTCATTTTTTTAAAAGCAGCGGTCGTTTATGCTGATAATGATTTTGGCAAACCGGCTGCGCCGCTACTTAACCAAGACCCAGCCGTATTGCCGGCACCGCGTATACTGCCGCTCGGGATGACGATCTCGCAGCAGATCGCTGCAACGCCGATGCAGCCAGCCGTCAGACCAGTACTGCTGGCTGATGCCGCCGATACGAGCTGGTGGAATATCTCGGCGGACGGGACATTGACGATTGGCGGCAGCCATAATTTGAGCGAACTGGATACCCAAACGCCCAATTGGCAGCAATGGCCGTGGTACAGTCAACGGACAGCGATTAAGAAGGTCGTCATTGAACCGGGCGTGACCGCTACCCAAACCCTTGGCTTCTTGTTTGAAGGCTGTACTCAGCTGACTGATGTTCAAGGATTAGGCAATATTAAAGTCAAAACCGACAATTGGAACACTGCGGCAGTCAACACCATGTATGGCATGTTTCTCAATTGCAGCGCCTTGAAGTCGATTGATTTAACCGGCCTGGTGACGACCAGTGTGACTAATTTTGGGCATATGTTTGCTGGGTGCAGTGCGTTAACTAGTTTAGATCTCAGCACTTTCAACACCAGCAGTGCAATTGATATGTCGTCCATGTTTTCAGAATGCAGCGCGTTAACCAAGCTGAACGTAGGGTCTTTCGATACGGGCCAAGTCAGGAACATGGATTCAATGTTTAATCAGTGCACCGTGTTAACCAATCTAGACCTCAGCGCCTTCGATGTCCGTCAGGTGACCACAATGGCGACGATGTTTAGATATTGCAAGGCCTTGAAGCAGCTGACATTGAGCAGCAAGTTCGTAACGAGCAATGTGACCACCATGTTTGGTATGTTTCTCGGCTGCCAAGCACTGACGCAGCTGGATTTAAGCAGTTTCGATACGAGCAAAGTCACCATCATGCAGCAAATGTTCAATACCTGTTCCAGTCTGACTGCACTTGATCTCAGCAGCTTCAATACGAGCAATGTCACGGACATGGCCTATATGTTCAATGCCTGCAACGGACTAACCAAGCTCAACATCAGCAGTTTCCGTACCGGCAAAGTGAAATATATGCAGTTCATGTTTTACGTTTGCAGCAGCTTGCCCGACTTGGATGTGACCAATTTCGACACCAGTAACGTCCTTGATATGAGTTATATGTTCGCTTCGGATCCCAAACTCAACGCACTGGATCTGACCAGCTTTGACACCAGCAAGGTCACGACCATGTACTGGCTGTTTTATGGCGACAGCGGGCTGAAAGCCATTACTTTCACCCCGACCAAGTTCAATACCGGCAATGTGACGAATATGGTCGGTATGTTTGGCGGGTGCAGCAGTTTAACTGCTCTCGACGTGAGCCACTTTGATACGGCGAAAACGAAGGCCATGAACCAGATGTTTTGGAACTGTGCCAAGCTGACGACCCTTGATCTGAGTCATTTCAATACCAGCCAAGTGACCGATATGAGCTGGATGTTTTACCAATGCGCATCGCTCACGAAGCTTGATTTACGCAGCTTTGACACGCGTAAAGTCGGTACGATGTGGATCATGTTTGCCGCCTGTCCTGCATTGACCAGCCTCGACGTCAGCAGTTTTAATACGAGTGCCTGCCGAAGTTTTGCCAGCATGTTCATTGGCGACAGCAAGCTGACAACATTGGATTTGAGCGGCTTTGATACGCGCAACTATGATCAAAGTGTCCTGGGTAATTTAGGCAAAGATGCCTTCAACGGTTGTACCAGTTTATGGCGCCTGTCAGTTGGTGATAAAACAACGCTGGTTAATAGCAGTCTGCCAGGGCATGCCGTAGGCGCCATCGCTCAGAATGATCCGACGTACAAAGCGGCCGCGAGCTGGCAAGAGCTGGGCGTGGCTGCCGATCCCCTTGAGGCCGCCGGTGCTCAGTTCAGTAATTCCACCGCTCTGGCGGCCGAGCTGGCCACGGCCCGGGTGGGCACAGTCAACCCCGCCACCGGCAAGCCGGTTTGGACTTACGTTTGGCAACCGCAGCGGTGGTGGACCATTAATGGCGACACATTGACGATCAATGCCCATACCTTAAATTTTGCGACGGATAAATACTCGACCGAGACCTGGCCGTGGTATAGCCAGCGCAGTGCGATCAAACATGTTGTGCTGGCCACCAGCGGATTGAATACGCAGGGGGCAGTCAACGGACTGTTCAAGGGGCTAAGCAAGACTGTTGACATTGCCAATCTGAAGCAGCTCGATCTGAGCCGGGCCACCGACATCAGTGATATGTTCAACGGCTGTGCCGCATTGACTAATCTTGATCTGAGTACCCTGGATACGCGGCAGGTGACCAACGAAACCGGTATGTTCACTGGGACCACGACTCTTTGGCTCCTGGTCCTAGGACCGAACTTCAAGACGACCACCGATGCCCTTGGGCTGGGCGGACCAGTGCCAAACACCGTCATTACCCGGACCGACGCTGCCGGTCAAGCCCATTCGTATATCGTTCAGTCCACGGACACCGCCTGGCAGGCACTGGGAACCACCGGAACTATTCTTGCCCCCGCGGGCACCACGTATACGCCTGCAGATCTCATCAAACTGTACAATAACAGCACTCGGCCGACAACCATTCAGACTTATGTGTGGCAACAGACCGGCTCTGGTACGATTGCCCTGACAATCAGCGGCAGTTTCGATTACGGCAAGCATTTTCAACCGCAATTCAGCGGGTTGACCGCAAAAAATGCCGAACCGTTTACGATCAATGTGACTGACTCCCGCGCAGATCGAGCCAATATGCCATGGCATATTGATGTCCTTGGTTCTGATTTTGTCAGTGCCGATGACGCACAGGTCAAAGTCTCGACCAATCCCTGGCGCTGCAATTCAGGCAGTGGGGCGCTGCAATCGATCGCAACGCCGTACACGATCTGGCAAAACACCAGCAATGGGACGGATACGGCATATATCAAGACTTGGCCAGCGAACCCCTTTGAATTGGATTTCGCGCCTGGGAGTGTACCGGTTATTGGTAAGTATCATGCCACGGTTACTTTTACGTTGACTAACGGGCTGTAAAATACACATTAGGCAATATCTGCTCTCTGATGGGCAAACAGAACTCAAATTGTTGGTGATTCTGTCTGTCCATCAGTTTTTGTGCAAAAATGCTGATTAATAATTTCTGACTGATTGTTTTTGAATCTTTATGAAGAAAGATGATTGATCTCTCTGACGAGTTACCAATTATCTTGAAGAACTTCTGCGAAATAATGAAAGACGTTACACTAGACGTGGTTCATTGTTAAAAATAGAAGGATGGCAGCAGATGCGATACTGAGAGGAGACAATATATGAATTCCAAGAAGACAAAGTGGTACGAAGACAGCCGGTTTGGCATGTTCATCCACTGGGGGCTCTATTCGTTAATCGGTGTGGACGAGTGGATCAAGAGCATCAACCATATGTCCGATGAAGATTATGACCGCCTGGTCGGCAAATTTACGGCAGATCAATTCGATGCCGATGAATGGGCTGCCGCAGCTAAGCAGGCCGGGATGAAATACGCCGTATTCACAGCAAAGCATCACGACGGCTTCTGTATGTACGACAGCCAACTGACCGACTACAAGTCCACCAATTCGCCGGCGGGACGCGATTTTGTCCGTGAGTTCCTTGATGCCTTCCGAAAAGCAGGGATCAAAGTCGGCCTGTATTACTCCCTGTTGGATTGGCATCACCCAGACTATCCGCATTATGGCGATATCAACCATCCGCAACGGAATAATCCGGCAGCCAAGGGAGTCGAACGGGACTTTCAACGCTATCTGGACTACATGCACGGCCAAATCAAAGAGCTGCTGACCAATTACGGCCAACTGGATATCATGTGGTTTGACTTTTCTTATCCTAAAATGGCCGGTGAGACGTGGCAGCCGCAGAAGATTATGGACATGATTCATCAGTATCAGCCACAAATGCTGATCGACAATCGGATGGAGGGGAGCGGGGCGAATTATGGTACGATTTTGTCGGCCCATCCCTCGAATTATGCCGGTGACTTCGCTTCACCAGAGCAAATGATTCCGCCTAAACCGATCGTTAACGAACTGGGTGAACCGGTACCCTGGGAAGCCTGCATCACCATGAACAAGCATTGGGGCTATAATGCGACCGATGACCAGTTCAAATCAACATCGCTAATCATCCATACCCTTGTGGAGTGTGTCAGCAAGGGCGGCAATTTGATCCTGAATGTTGGACCGACGCCGCTGGGCACATTCAGTGCGCCGACCAAAAAGCTGCTCGCTGAAATCGGCGAATGGATGGCCGTCAACGGCGAGAGTGTCTACGGCTGTACCACAGCAGAATTAGCAAAACCTGAGTGGGGGCGGTATACCCAGAAGGGCAATACGCTTTACGCCCACATTCAGGAGGAATCAATCAGCGCATTCCCGATTGCGGTGCCCAAGGAGCGGATCAAACAAATGACGCTGCTGATTGATGGAATTGAAGTCAAAGCAACCGATTACTGGGCACTGTCCGCGTTCAAAGAGTATAGCTACATTTTCTTGCATCAAGACGTCACGATTGGGTATCCGTTGCCGGATCCAAAGGACACTGTGGTCCGTATTGAGCTGACATAACGACAACGATTCGTGTGAAAAAACAGGTCTTTTCCAATAGGGGACGATCTGTTTTTTTGATTGGGCAACAACCAAGGAATAGACGAAAAAAAGCAGTCAGCTGAATTGGCTAACTGCTGATTATCGTCACACCGCTAATTCGGCCTTATTTGCGCTGCATTGCAGCAATCAGCCGGCCGATATTCTCAGAGACCATTTCGATATCGGAAGCAGCATCTGCGATGGCTTTCTCCAGCGATTTGGCCGCCGTGGCGGTGGGGAAGATCGCGTCGATAGCGTCCGGCCGATACAAGACATTAAGCCCGTCGCCAATGTTCCCAGAGAGAACGATCACCGGTGCTTTCGGCGCGACAGACTTCGTGGCCAGCGCCACCCCGAACGGGGTCTTGCCATACTGGGTCTGGGAATCGATCCCGCCTTCACCGGTGAAGACGAAGTCCGCATCCTTGGCGCGTTCCTTCAGATGGGTGTATTCAATAACAATATCAACGCCTTTTTCCATTTGGGAGTTGGTAAAGGCCATCAGGCCCGCCCCAAGTCCGCCGGCAGCACCAGCGCCTGGCGCCTGCGCAAGATCTTTGTTCAGCTCATGCTTAATCACGTCAGCGTAATGAGCCAGATTGGCATCCAAAATCTTCACCATTTCCGGCGTCGCGCCTTTTTGGGGGCCAAAAACTGCTGAGGAGCCTGTTTCCCCAACCAACGGATTGGTTACGTCAGAAGCAATCAAAATCTTGGTCTTGGGAATCCGCGGATCGATCTCCCGGGTATCGATCGTGGCCAGTTTATCCAACTGGCCGCCGCCATATTCCAGCTCATTGCCTTCAATATCCCGCAAGTGGACCCCGATGGCTTGGGCCATGCCGGCGCCGCCGTCATTGGTGGCGGAACCGCCGATACCCAAGATGATTTCTTTTGCCCCATGATCCAGGGCGTCCAGAATCATTTCACCGGTACCGTATGTGGTGGTGATCATCGGATTGTGGGTCGTATCGTCAACATACTGAATGCCGCTGGCTTGGGCCATTTCGATTGCGGCGGTAGTCCCGTCGCCCAGCATCCCGTAGCGGGCAATGACTTGATTGCCCAAGGGACCGGTCACCGAGACGTTGATGATTTCGCCGTGGGTGGCGTCGACCAAGGACTGGACGGTGCCTTCGCCGCCGTCGGCCATCGGTACTAAATCGTATTCGGCGTCCGGAAACACCTTGCTCAAACCGGTTTTCATGGCCGTCGCCACCTCGATTGCCGAGCGGCCGCCTTTAAATGAATCAGGCGCAAGTACAAATTTCATCGTGATGAAGCCTCCTTTAAATTTGTTATTGGCTTACAGGTGCAAGAAACCATACATGACTGTGGCCACGATGGTGGCAGACAGGCCCACCAGTGATTCATAGAGAATCGCGTGGGACCGTTCGCTGATGTCCATGTGCATGGCATTGGCGGTGACGTGGAAATAGTTCCCATGGGGCAGGTGGTCGATGACGATCGCCCCCGTGTGAACCATCGCCGCCCCAGCGATGGGGCTGACCCCGAAGCCGAGAATTGCTTTACTGAAGGACCCGGTTGCCAAGATAACACCTGTGGATGTGGACGCAGCCGCCGCACCCATCAAGATACCGGAAATCGGCGCCAGGAAGACGCCGGAAATACCGGAGGCTTTGATCAAATTGATAATCTGCGCCGGTAAATCAGAGGATGTGATCGTTGCCCCAATCGCTCCTGCGCCGATCAAGATCAGGACCACGTCGGTCATCCGGGATACACCGGACTTGGCAAAGGGCAGGATTTTCTTCCATTGTTTCATGGCAATCGCGCCAACAATGGCGGCGAAGGGCAGAACATAAAAGGCATCCAGATTGATGCTTTCCAATAAGCTAATATGAAAAATGGAGCCAATCGGGTTTAACAACAGCAAGACGATCGCCACTACCGGCGTCACCAGCGACGAGGCAAGAGAAGGTAATTCCTTGGTATCGGCGGAACTTTCTGCAGCGAGATTCTCCAGATCGGCATCCAGCACGGCGGAGCCTTTGCCCCGGAGCAGGAACGCCAACAGCACCGCCACGATCAGGGCCACGATTGCCGGAATAAAGTCGGCGATCATGACTTGACTCAATTCCACGTTGAACCCCTTGGCCGCCGCAATGGTATTGGGGTTCGGCGAGATAATGTTCCCCGCCTTGCCGCCGCCGGACAGGGCGACCAGCAACGATAGTTTGGAAAAGCCCATCCGTTTGCCAACTTCCAAGGCGATGGGCGCCACAATCAACACAGCCACTGGGATAAATACCCCAACGGCTGTGATCACCATCGAAGCGACCGCCAAAGCCAGCAGGGCCCAGCGGTCACCGAAAGTTTTGACAATCGCGCGAGCCAATGTATCGGCGGCTCCGGACTCCATCATCACTCCGGCCAGCATCCCCGCTGCCAGCACCCGGAGTACAGTCCCCATAACACTTTGGGACCCCTTGATCAGAATATCAATGGTTTGGACAAGATTAGCGCCCCCTAGCAGGGCACCGATCACTGCTCCCAGCAGTAGTGAATACACTGGGTTCAGCTTCCTCAGAATCAAAATAATGGCAACGGCCAAGCCGATTAACGCGGCCCACCAGGATAAAACTGGACTCGCCATAAAATTCCCCTCCTAAAATAATGTATTCTTGTGAACAATATTAGTGTAAGCGACTTCCCACTTATGCACAACAAAAACATACCGGAATCTGTTTGGTGTTCAAAATCCGGCAATCTCGGTACAATAGAGTCAGCAATTGTGGGAAGAAGAATGGAGTGGACGAAAATCGTGAAGACAAAAATCGTGATGAAACTAGGGCTGCCGGTCCCTGCTGAACAAGCGGTCAGGGAATACATTCGCGCTGGTGCGACCGTGTTCAGTGTTGATCCCAATATGGGTACCAGTCAGGATCTGGATGACTTGTACACCGCTGTACAGCAAGCGAGTGCGGCGGAAAAAGCAGCCGTCGGCATCCTGCTTGATCTGCCGGTCACAAATGATCCGTTACGCATCGAACGCAACATCAGCAGCACGGAGGGAACGCTGCTGACCCGGATTGATCGGGCGTTGGCCGTCGGGGCGGCAATTATTGCCATTCCAGTGATCACAAATGCCGTTTATCAAGCCATTTGGGACCTGGCCCGGCAGCATCCAGATGTCCTGATTCTAGGCAAAATCGCCAGTGCGGCCAACATCACCGATTGTCCCGATATTCTAAAAACTTACGACGGCCTGCTCATTGACCGGGATCACCTGGCCAGGGAGATCCCTGTGGAAGACGTGCCCGAAGTGGAGCAATCACTGATTCAACAATGCTTGGCGGCGGGCAAGCCGGTCATCACGGCGGGGCAAATGCTCAGCTCACTGATGATGTCCAGCCGACCTTCCCGGGGTGATGTAACCGACGTGGCCTATGCGGTCGTCAGCGGCACTGATGCGGTTTATCTCTCTGAAGCGGCCAGTCGCGGCGGCGATCCGGCCGGTGCCGTAGCCATGTTGAACCGGATCAACAACAAAGCGGCCACAATGCTGCCCAGCGAGTCGCCACTTTTAACGCAGCAGCCGGCTAATGACTCTATCACCGAGACCACCGCCACGCAGGCGGTGGTCATGACTCGGCAAGCCCAAGTCAAAGCAATCGTGACAATCACCAGCGCTGGCTTCACAGCTCGGCAAATCGCGCGCTACAAGCCTCAGGTGCCGGTCATTGCAGTCACTGCTGAGCCGATTGTCGCGGCTGGTCTGCAGCTCTCCTGGGGTATTGACCCATTGGTCGTAGCCAACGGCAGCAGTCGCGAGGCAATGATTCAAGAAGCAGAAAATGTACTGGCCCAAACCGGTGTGATCCAAATAGGCGATGCGATTGTCGTCGTGGCTGGTTATCCTTTTGGCCAAGCTAAAGACGTGAACAATGTGACGATTCATGAGTATGGTGTTTATGAATAATTCTCCCACCATCCGGACGCCGCACTCTGACAACCCGATGCTCTAACCATCTCGAAGGGAGAAAATTATGTTTGATCCATACAAATTACAACTTGACGACTTAAAGAACCGGGATCCCAAATATCTGGAAACTATTTTTTCGATCGGCAACGGCCATTTCGGTTCCCGCGCCACCGATCCGCTCAAGCCGACCCATGACGGCGGTACGGTCATCAACGGCTTTTACGAAAGCAGCCCGATCATTTACGGCGAACAAGCTTACGGCTACGCCAAGAATCATCAAACGATCATTAATCTGCCGGATTTGCGCAGCATCCAGATTGCGGAAGGAGACGGCCAGTTCTTTGCGACTGAGCAGCTGATTAGTCAAACACTGAATCTGAAAACCGGTATCATGACGACGGAGAGTACTCTGACCAGCCCCAGCGGCCATCGGATCCGTTTGGCCCTGCAGGCGATTCTTGGCCAACACCGGCAGCAGGCGGCGGCTTTTCGATACACCTTAACCGCCCTGAACTTTTCCGGACCAGTCAAGGTGGCAAAACAACTATGGTTGGATGCGGCAGATACCCAATCCGATGATCCGCGCCTGGCCCGCAGTGTGCAAACCTTGAATTTTACGCACAGTGCCAACGAAAGCGGACAGCAAGTTGTTGTCACTACTGACCGAAGCCAACTCCAGGCGGGGATAAAAATCGACGCGCCCGCGAAATGGGAACTGACCCTCGACGAAAGCATCAGCAACTCGTTTGACGTTCTGGCAGCAGTCGGACCGATCGTGGATGCGGCAGCTGCGTATCCGGAGCTTGCTCTGCCTGAATCATTTGACATCCTGGCCGAAGATGCCCAAACCTATTGGAACAAGACCTGGGCGAACGGAAATGTGGAAATCACAGGGGATGACGCGCTTGCCCAGGGTATTCACTACAACCTATTTCAACTGAACTCTTCCGCTGGCCGGGACGGTCTGACGAATATCGCGGCCAAAGGGGTCAGCGGCACCGGCTATGAGGGTCACTACTTTTGGGATACGGAAATGTACATGCTGCCGTATTTCACGTTGACTAATCCGACCATTGCCCGCAGTTTGCTGGCGTACCGCTATCATGTGCTGCCAGCGGCTAAAAAGCGGGCGCGCGAACTCGGTGTTGATCACGGTGCTTTATTCGCCTGGCGCACGATCAATGGGGAAGAAGCGAGTGCCTACTATCCTGCCGGCACGGCGCAATATCACATCAACGGCGATATTGCCTATGCCATTGGCCAGTATTTTGCGGCGACGGGAGACTTTGCTTTCATGAGAGACATGGGTTTCGAGATGCTCCTTGAAACAGCAAAGTTCTGGGCGAATTTCGGGTCGTGGTTCACTGTTCATGGAGAAAGCCATTTTGGCTTCTTCGACGTCACCGGACCCGATGAGTACACCGCCGTCGTCGACAATAACTTCTACACGAACAAAATCGCCCAGCACAACCTGCAACTCGTGGTGGCGGTGGCCCGGGCGTTTGAAAAAGCCGGCCAAGCGATCCCGCTCGGGGTTACTGAAAGCGATCTGACCGAGTTAGCCCGCATCGCCAAGGGCATCTATCTGCCCGTCGATGACGCCCTCAAGATCCATCCCCAGGACGACAGCTTCCTCAAAAAGCCGCGCTGGCCGTTTGCAACGACGCCGAAGGACAAATACCCGCTGCTGCTGCATTTCCACCCGCTGACCATCTATCGCTATCAGGTCAACAAGCAGGCCGATACGCTGCTGGCAGATTACTTGTTCCCGGACAGCATCAGCGATAGTCAGACCCAACGCGATTATGCATACTATGAGCCTGTAACGACCCATGATTCATCTTTGTCCCGGGCCATCTTCAGTGCTGTCGCCGCCCGGCTGGGCATGGCCGGCAAGGCGTATGCTTACTTTACCGACACTGCCCGCATGGATCTGGTTGATCTGCAAGGGAACGCCGCCGACGGGCTGCATCTCGCGAACCTTGGCGGCAGCTGGTTGTCGATCATCACCGGGTTTGCCGGCGTGAAATACACCGGCGCACAGTTATCTGTGACCAACCATCTGCCGGAGCAGTGGGAATCGTTAGCTTTCATTATTAACTATCAGGGGCGGGTGCTGAAGTTCACGCTGACCCACGGGGCTACGACGGCCAGTTTGGAGTTTGGTGCACCAACCAACGTCGTAATTGATGGGCATCAGACACTGGTGTCTTAGACGATATAGAGAACCGGTCGTTATCCCATGTTCATTGTGAACACGGATACCGACCGGTCTTTTAATATAATACGTATTATATTAACACTTACGGCGTTTGTCCGCCGCCTTGATTATTACTGTTACTGCTGCTTTCAGCCGACGGGGTGGTCGTACCGCCTGTTCCACCGGTATTGGTGCTCGACGAACTGGCTGCGCCGCCCTGACCTTGGTCGGTACCGGTGCCAGTACCGCCTTGTCCTTGATCCGTACTGGTGCCCGTTCCGGGCTGGTTTTCAGTCGTACTGCTGGCGGACGACGATTCTGCCCCCGGACCAGTGCCGGACGATGCGCTGCTGCTGGAACTGTTCTGGGCTGACCCATCTTCAGCGGCGGAACCGTCATTACGCTGGCTTTCCGAACTGGAGGAAGACCCCGGCGTCACAGTGGCCGCTGGTTGGGTCCCGCGGATGTAGAGTTCCTGACCAGAGCGGACGACATCACTGGGTTTCTTCCAATCGGTGTTGGTCTGCTTTTCAGCCAGATAACTCATGATTTGGCGATAGAAGAGGATCGCCGTGTTTTGTTCACTGCCGGCGAGGCCGCGTTTATTAGCCTGATCATATCCGGTCCAAATGGCGACAGAGAAGTGGCGGGTGTAGCCGGCCATCCAAGAATCCCGCACGGTATTATTCAACGCGGAATTATTGGCCAGAGTCGTGCTGTCGTAGTCGGTAGTCCCGGTCTTGCCGGCTTGATAGAGGCCGCTGATATTGGCCGCAGTGGCCGTGCCGCTAGTGAAGACGCCCTTGAGCATATCAGTGATCATGTATGCCGTGCTGGCCTTCATAGCCTGGCGGTGGGCGGCAGAATACGTATGGTCCACGCCGTCGGCCGTCGTGATTTTATTGACGTACTGCGGCTCGTAATAAGTGCCGCCATTGCTGAAGGCACTGTAAGCAGAAGCAAGTTGAAGCGGAGAAACGTCGCTGCCGATGCCGACGGATAGACCGGCCGTGCTGGGAATCTTGATGCCTAAACCGCTGGCAAAGGTAGACGCCCGGGATAGACCGACTTTCTCCAACGTCCGGATCGCCGGTACGTTTCGGGATTGGACCAAGGCCCGGCGCATGGTCATTTGCCCCATATACTGGCGGTCCCAATCGTACAATTGAATGTCCGTTCCCGGATAGGTATAGGCGGTATCGGATACCGGTTCGCTGGTTGGCCAATTCAGATATTCAATTGCCGGCCCGTAATCCATGATCGGCTTCATCGTCGAGCCATTGCTCCGGTCCGCGGTGACGGCTCGGTTCAAGGCCAGGCGCACATTGCCGAGTTTCCGTCCGCCAAGCATCGCTACCACCTGGCCGTTGTTCGGATTGGTAATGGCCACCCCGGTTTGCATTAGATTGTTGGTAAATACTCCGCCATCCGCGTTGGCCAAATCATAAAGCTGTTTCTGGACATCATAATCCACATTGGTATAAATCTTCAGATTATCGATATAGGGGTTATACCCCTTGGCCTTGACGTCATCAATGACCTGCTTCAAATACGGGTCCAGCACTAAATCCGTGGTATCGTTGCTTTGGTGGCTTTCCTTCGGCTGCAAGCCATCGGTGATGGCCGTAGCCTTCGCCGCGGCGCCTTGCTGGGCAGTGATTTTCTTATTAGTCACCATGGCATTCAGCACCTGATTGCGGCGGTTGGTCGCCTTACTGGGGTCCTTGTATGGATCATAGGACTCCGGCGCCTGGGGCATGCCGGCCAGGGTAGCAGTCTGGGCGATGGACAGCTGGCTCAAGTCCTTATTGAAATAATATTTCGCCGCGGTGGCCATACCATAAATGCCATTGCCCATGTACACTTTGTTAATGTAGAACTCCAGCACCTGATCCTTCGAATAATCCCGGGTCACTTTGAAAGACAGCCAGGCTTCCTGGGCCTTGCGCCGCAACGTCTGATCTGATGCCTTAGTGGAGAAAACGGTCAATTTGACTAACTGCTGGGTAATGGTACTGCCGCCCTGGAGCGAATCGGTGGTCACGTTGTTGACGAAGGCGGAGGCGATTCGCAGGGGATCCACGCCCAGAAATTCCTGGTAGAAACGGCGATCCTCGATGGACACCACGGCATCCTTCAATTGCTGGGGAATCTTATCTCCGGTGACGTAAGTCCGGTTTTGACTGCCCAAGCGGGTGAGCTGCTTGCCATCAGCGCCGTAAATGATGGAGGAGCCGCCGCTTTGCAGATCATCTTGGGTAATGGCCGGGGCGTCCTTCGCGTAGTACGCAAAAAGCGCCGTGCCGGCCAGCAGCACGGTGACCAAAAGAATTGCCAGCCACTTGAAAAAGCGGCGGATCGGATGCCGTTTTTTCGGCTGGTGCTGCCGCCGTAATTCAGGTTGTTCTTTATCACTCATCTAATTTATCGTTCCTTTATTTTTGTGCTTCTGTCCGGGTAATCAGGGCATCCACAGCGTCAAGATAGGGAATTGGCGGGGCAAAGCCGACAGTCAGCTCAAACCCGGCGGCAGCGACTTCTTTGCGCGGAATCGAGTGCCGGCCTTGATATTGGTCCCAGTAAGCCAGCAGCGTCGTCGCCGGAAAGAGATAAACCGTCTCAGGATCCGCAAACTGCATCAGCGTAAAGCAGATGCCGTCTTGGGCCAAGCACCGGCGAAAATGATCGATCTGGTGCTGGTGGTAGTTCTTCAAAGGAAAGGACTGTTTATTCTTGGTTTGTTTGGCTTCGAAGTCCAGATAGTAGCCGCGATACACCCCATTGTAATCGGTGGTGGAGGGTGTGCGGAAATAGGCTTCTTTGATCACGGCTTGGGAACGGGCGGGATAATCCACATGCACAATTTGCACGGGCGTAGGTTTCTTATACACCACAGCTTGATCATGAACGCGATAATAGTCGTTGCTTTCATTGATCGCGTCCTCCAGCCGCATGCCCCGTTTGCCGAAAATTACATGGTCATTCTCATTTTTTTTCACCGGCGCCGGAGAATCTTGCGCTGGCGCGAGATATTTCTTACCATTAGGGTACGAGATCGTCATCGATAACACCTGCCTGTGAGCTTATTATACCAAGTCGCGGGCATAATTTGTACAGGAGAAGGGAACGAGAGTTTGGAACGTGTGTGGATCACGGGTTACCGCAGCTATGAACTCGGCGTTTATGGCGCTCAGGACCCGAAACTCAAAGTAATTAAGTATTTATTAGATCATACCCTGCGCCGGTATGTCGACGACGGCTTGCGCTGGGTGATCACCGGCGGCCAGCTGGGCGTCGAGCAGTGGGCCTTGGAGACCGCCCTGGCCATTAAAGCCGACATTGGCTTGCCCAAAGCGGCGATGATGCTGCCATTTGCGGATTTCGGGCAGAAATGGAACGAAGAAAATCAGGGCCATTTGGCGGCCTTGAAAAGTCAGGCGGATTTTTCCGCTAGCGTCACCTCAGCGACCTACCAAAGCTGGCGCCAGTTGCAGGCATACCAGCAGTTCATGCTGGGCCATACCGACGGTGCCATCTTGATTTACGATACGGAGCAAGAGGGCAAGCCGAAATACGATTACGACATTATAACGAAATACCAGGAAACGCGGCCTTATCCGCTGGAATTAATCGATTTTTATACATTGCAGGATGCCGCCAATGAGTATGAGGAGAGCCAGCGGCCAGATCAATGGGACGAATAAGGACATAAGAAATCCCGGTTGCCTTTCTCTCACCCCGGCACTTTGCTATACTGAAAGGGACAACATACTTGCTGTGGGTTTTTTAGTTGAATTACGAGGTGGATAAGAATGGATAATCGGAATAATCAAGCACAAGCCGGGCAGGGCGGGACCAATGCGCCGCAAAACCGGCGGTTGAACCTGACCCCGACGGATATTGTGAATCAAGACTTTGGTCATAAGATGCGCGGTTATGACGTGGAAGAGGTCGACAATTATCTTGATCTAGTCATCAAGGACTACGAAACATATAATGAGCAGATCAAGGCCTTTCAACAGGAAAATAACCGGTTGAAGTCCCGGATCGATGAATTGACGAAACAGATGAATGCCCAGGGCGGTCCGGCTGTGGCCGGTGCCGCTAATCCGGGCAGCAATGTTTCAAATTACGATATTTTGAAGCGGATCTCTAATTTGGAACGGCACGTCTTTGGTGCCAGCAAGGCCAACACCACGCCGAGTATGCCGCGCTCTTATACGGCGCCGCGGTTCTCCGCACCGCAGCCGCAACAGCCGAATCCATCGGCCGCGCCGGCGGGTTATGGTCCGGCACCCAAACCAAGCACGGAACCGTCGTTCGCCAGCGGCAGCCCGTTTCAAGAGTCCAGCCAACCGCGGCCGGCTCAGCAGCAAAGCGGTCAACCGCAACAGTCCGCGGCGCCCCGCAATGAACCAAATCCCTATCAGGGCGGCGGTACGCAATACCGCAACTACGGTCCGGCGGCCAATACCGGCGGCCAGCCCGCCCCGCAGCCGAATAATGCCCCGTACGGCAATCCGCATCCCAGCAACCCGGCGTCCCAAAACGGACCGGAACAGCCGGCCAATGGTGAAAACAACGGCTATCGGCCGCAACAACCCCAGCAGTAAAGCCAGTGGACACCGGCATACCAATGGTGTATGATAATTAATCGTGGTCTTGAGTAATCGCGGTCAAGTTAGCTTGGCTGAGGAAAGTCCATGCCCGCACAGGCTGCGATGCCTGTAGTGTTCGTGCGTCGCCCAATAAGCGGCGGTACGCTTCGGCGTAACGGCAAGACTTAAGCTAAGGGTCCTCGGATCTATGCGGCGGTCTTTGAAAGTGCCACAGTGACGATCCCGTTTGGAAACAGACGGGTTGGAACGGGTAAACCCCGCGAGCGAGTAACCCAAACTTTTTGGTAGGGGCGTCCCATGAGGGAACTGAACTGGACATGGGAGCACTTCGGTGCAGATAGATGATTACTGAAGAGACGGCCGACACCCGTCTTGGAACGGAACATGGCTTATAGAGACCACATGTCAGCGACTGGTTCAGAGCGATCTGCCAGTCGCTTTTTGTATAGAGAGAGGGCGAAAGCGGCCGTTCAGAAGCGTAGGCGTAAGACAAAGCGGGCCGAAAACCCGCCCTTAGGTTTTTGGCCCGCTTTGTCTTACGCCTACGCTTCTGGCCGCTTGAGCCCGTTTAAGCGGAGGACGCCTCTTCGAACGCCGTGCCAAGTGCTCCGCAAGCTGAAAAGCCGTCAACCCCAATCCAGGAATAAATAATCTACTAAATAAAAACCGATCAACCAGCAGAGGAGAAACACAAAAAAATATGGCAACAAAATACAAATTAATGGCCGCCATGGCCGGCGGTTTCGAAGCCGTCACCGCCCGAGAACTGATGGATATGGGCTACCAGACCCACAACGAAACCGGCCGGGTGGCTTTCGAAGGCACCATGGCTGACGTTTACCGCACCAATCTCTGGCTGCGCAGCGCAGATCGCATCTTGATCGTGCTGAAAGAATTCAAGGCCCTGACTTTTGACGACTTGTTTGAAAGTGTCAAAGCCTTTCCGTGGGAAGATTGGCTGCCGATGACGGCCCATTTCCCGGTCACGGCCAAGGCGGTCAAGTCGAAGCTGCACAGTGAACCCGATATTCAAAGTATCGCCAAAAAGGCCATCGTGGAGCGCTTAAGCACCTATTACCACCGGCGCACGCGGCTGCCCGAAACTGGCTCGACCTACCACATTGATGTGCGGATCACCAAGGATGAGGTCCGGCTCACGCTGGATACCACTGGTGAGAGTCTCTTCAAGCGCGGGTATCGGGCAGAATCCGCCGGCGCTCCGTTGAAGGAAAATTTTGCGGCCGCGCTGGTGCTGTTGACCCGCTGGCACCCGGAAGACATGCCGTTTTTGGACCCGACCTGCGGGAGCGGCACAATTCCCATTGAGGCGGCGTTACTGGCCCGAAATATTGCCCCCGGCATCCAGCGGCACTTTGCCTTCGAAGAATTCCAAGTCTTTGATCCCCAAGAATTTGCGGCCCAAAAAGAACAAGCGGTGGCCGGCCAAAAGAATGATCCGCTGATGATTTTCGGCCAGGATATCGACCAGAACATGGTCGAGCTCTCCCGCACCAACGCCCAGAAGGCGGGGGTACTGCACGACATTCGCTTCAAGCAGCTGGCCGTCAAGGATTTCAAGACCAGTGTGCCCAACGGGGTGATTGTCGCCAACCCGCCATACGGGAAGCGGCTTTCTGATGCGGCTGGCGTCCATGAGCTGTACAAACAAATGGGCGACGTGTTCCGGCCCCTGACTACCTGGAGCAAATACTTTCTGACCAGCGATCTGGCTTTCGAAAATCTGTATGGGGCTAAGGCCACGAAGCGTCGGAAACTTTACAACGGCGCGATGCGGGTCGATTTCTTCCAGTACTGGGGCAAACCGGATTGGAAACAACCCAAGACCCTGGTCACATCGTTAAGCGACCCGGTAAAGGAAGACTAAAGCCGGGCTGGATTTCCCTATTCTCATCCCTCAGCGTGGTATAATAAAGCTACAGTGATATCGGTTACACCGATGCACTGCAATCGTTTCGAAAGGGTGGATGAGATTATGGCACATCGTCAAGATCTTCAAGAAATTTCTACTATTCTCGACCAGTCGCTGCAAAATGAGGCACCGGTCAAGATCAAGACCATCGACCACCGGACCTTGGGTGGTATCGTGACGGGCTTTGAAAATGGGACTGTGAAGCCCTACTTTGAACGGCGCACCGTCTTCCTTAACACCCAAAAAGGCATGAAACGGATTAAACAATATGCGATTCAGCAGGTCCTTGCTCAATAATTTGTGACTAAAACCAAAGACGCTGTACCGGCCGTTGTGGGGTCGGGCAGCGTCTTTTTATTTTTCTCAGCCGCTGGGGCGGCGAGGTGCGCTATAATCGAAGCATAGGAGTGATTACGATGGCAAAGAAGAAGCAACGCGAAGCGCGGCACCAGGCAATTGTGGATATGAACGACTTTTTATTCAATTACGCGCATAAAACATTGCCGGACGTACCTTTGGACCAATTGGCCGAAAAAGTGATCAGCGCGGCCAAGCCGGATTTGAAGGGGTTGGACGGGTTGTTCCATGATAACGGCATTGGCCGAGAGGATAATTTCTATGCGATCGGCCTTGGATTCGTCAAGGATTACTATGATCTGGGCAGCGAACAAGCCAAGCAGGAGACGGACAAACTGGCCGAAGAAGCGCTGGATTACCTCGGCGGGCACAGCAGCGACTTTGTACGTTGGGAACATTAAACAGTCATGCAAAAAGCGCCTCGGCAATTAAATTTGCTGAGGCGTTTTGCATTATTGGACGTACTTTGCTGCTAGGTCTTGATAATCCTGGGTCCAGATAATGGCCATGGCGCCTTTACCGGTATGCACCCCGATCACCGGGCCGATGATACTTTGATCAACTTGAACTTGCGGGAAGGAATCCTGCAGGTCCTTGACCCATTCAGCCTTCATCTTCGGTTCATCAGCATCGAAGACCGTGACTCGGACTGGATAGTCCACATTGGCGATCGCATCACCGAAGTCTTTTTCAATATGCTCAAAGGCCTTCTTTGCCTGACGCTCCTTGGCAATCGCCGTGATCTTACCAGCGCCCTGGATATCAATGGTCAAAATCGGCTTCACTTTCAGCAGTCCGCCGATCGTGGCCGAAACACCGCTCAAGCGGCCAGTCCGACGCAGATGGGCCAGATCGTCCACCATGAACCGGACCCCCATCCGGTCACGCATCACTTCCAGCGCCTTTTCCACAGTATCCAAATCATTGCCCTGTTCCAGCATCGTCGCCGCCAGCAGATCCATGTAGCGCAGTCCGGCACAGGTGATGTGGGAATCGTAGGTCACCACTTTAATGGTGTTGAAGTGTTCTGCGAACGCGCGCAGATTGTCCACAAAGGACGAAATGCCGGAGGACAAGACGATACACAGCACGTTGTCGTACCCCTCGGCGGCTAATTTCTTGAAAGTCTCTTCCATTTCGCCCAACGCGGGGAACGAAGAAGTCGGCTGGACCGGATCGGATACCAGCCGGTCGTAAAAGTCAGTGAAAGAAATGTCGATCAGGTCACGGTACGTGTTTTCTCCCCAATGAATCGTGACCGGGACGACGGTAATGTGATGCTTGGCCGCTTCCTCGGGGGTCAGGTAAGCAGTGGAATCAGTAACAATAGCTGTCTTCATAGATGTAAGCCCCTTAGTTTAGAATAATTGCAGTACATCATTGATTTTACCATGCTTGGCCAGAAAAACTGGCAAAAACCGGTTGACTTACTTTAAGTAAGCATGATAAAGTCTTGATAACGCTAAAAACAAGGTGGTAAACAATTTTGAATGATCAAGTTTTGACAACCCTGAAGAACCGTCGCTCCATCTATCAATTGGGCAAGAACGTCAGCCAGAAGCCGGCAGACATCGTTAAGCTGGCCGAGGATATTATTATGGATTCCCCGACTGCCTTCAACGGTCAAACGGTACGCGCCGTCTTCCTATTCGGCGCCAGCCACGACAAGCTCTGGGACATGACCGGCGCTCGCTTGAAGAGTGAAGTTCCGACTGAAGAGGCGTACCAGCGCACCCTCGACAAGATCAACGGCTTCAAAGGCGCTTTCGGGACGATCCTGTTCTTCCGCGATCAAGACATTGTCACCCAGGAAGAGAACGATTTTGTCCTCTACCGGGACAACTTCCACGATTGGGCCGAACAAGGCCAGGGTGGGGCGCAGCAAGCCATTTGGGCCGCTTTTGCCCAGAACAACATCGGCGCCAATTTGCAGCACTACAACCCGCTGATTGACGACCTGGTAGCCAAGGAATTCGATATTCCCAGCAACTGGGTTCTGCGGGCGCAAATGCCGTTCGGTTCCATTGAAGGTCAAGCTGGCGAGAAGGAATACTTGGCCCGGGAAGACCGGTTCAAGACGTTTGGTTAAGCTGATTGTTTTAAAAAGCCCTTGTGGGGGCTTTTTTCTTTGTTCGAATCAGTTTAGTTGTGATCCTGCCAAGGGCAAGGGATAATGAGGATGGTACCTAAATTGGTGAATGGGGGGCGCTTTGACGATGAAGAAATCAACAATCAGCTTCCTGGCAACGGCGGGCTTGTGCCTGGTAGCCATCATCTGGCCCGGGCTGAAATGGTGGGTCCTGCCGTTCGCCATCGCCGGTATCGCGGCGATTGTCATCTTCGGTCTCAAAGAACCTAAGCGGTAGGAGAGATTGCCATGCGCACAACCACTAAACTTTATTTGGTAACCGTCGTGGCGTTCATGGCCATTGCCATTTGGCCGGCCACTAAACTATGGCTCTTACCGATCGCCATCATCTGCGGTGGGGCGGGTATCTATCTCGAAATGAAAAACGAAGCTCATCGCCAATAAGCAACGCAAATAAACGAGACTGCCGGCGGCAATCCCGCTTATTTGCGTTGCTTTTGTAGTGCCTGCTGGGCCAGCGCGTGGGCCTGATGGGTTTCCTTCTCCGGCACCCATTTGGGGAAAACCAGTTTAAACCGATCAGCCACCGCCAGCAGCGCGGTCAGATCATCCCCGTAACCATGACTGTACCGTTTCTGCATGGCGGTCACCACGGCTTTAGAATCCGTGGTAAACTGAATAATGTTGTCCGCCAGGCCCAAATCGTTAAGAATTTGGAAACCGGCTAGAGCCGCGGCGAACTCAGCGGCGTGGTTGTCCCGGGCACTGATCACTCGGCTGATTTGCTTGGTATCACTGTCTTTTTGCCACAAAATCCCCGCCCCGGCCAGACCGTCGGGGGCGAAGGCGCCATCGGTTTGTAACCGAATCATTGCAACAGTCCTTCCTTGATAAGGTATACTGTATTACGTATCTTAACACGAAAGCAGGGATTGCTTTGCAGAGCAAGCACCGCAAGTTGTACTACCAGCCTGGTATTCCGGTGACCATCATTTACTGGTCCCTGACGATTGGGCTGATCCTCATCGGCTGTATCTGGGAAATGGAGTCGGCCAACTTCCATTGGTGGGCATTTGCCCTTTGGATTCCCGGCGCACTGCTGGCGATTTATGGCATTCTGGCCAACACGGTGACCCTGAGCGATGCAGCGGATGAACTGATTTTTCGCCGGATCTTTTGGCTCAAACCGCGGACCGTGCGGCTGGTCAATGTGGCGCGGGTCGAAACCACGAAGATTACTCGCACGGTGCAGTACAAACACCCGCGGTATATGCGGCACGAGTTCATCTTTTTGAAAAAAGACCGGGCCCGTTTCGATGAGTGGACACACGCGGTCCGCCGTATCAAGCGGCCGGACCAAGCAGAATAAGAAGTTTGCAGAAGGGAACGATGTTTAGTGAAAACTGATTTGGCGATTGCCCAAGAAAATGAAAAAAACGAGATCAAGCCAATTACAGACGTTGCCCAACAAGTCGGCCTGAGTACCGATGACATTGAAGTCTATGGCAAATACAAAGCAAAGCTGTCCTATGCAGCGATGAAGCGGCTGCAGCAGCAGAAACAAGGCAAGCTGGTTCTGGTGACCTCCATCAACCCGACCCCCGCTGGGGAAGGGAAGTCCACCGTCACCATCGGCCTGGGCGATGCGCTGAACCAGATCGGCAAGAAGACGACGATTGCCCTGCGGGAACCAAGCCTGGGACCGGTCATGGGGATCAAAGGCGGCGCCACTGGCGGCGGTTATGCCCAAGTCGTGCCGATGGAAGACATCAATCTGCATTTCACCGGCGACATGCATGCGCTGACGACGGCCAACGACACCTTGGCTGCGCTGATCGACAATCACTTGCAGCAGGGTAATGAATTGAACATCGATCCCCGTCGGATTCAGTGGAAGCGGGCGCTGGACATCAACGATCGGGCGCTGCGCAATGTGGTCATCGGCCTAGGCGGCCATGCCAACGGCATTCCCCGAGAAGACGGCTTCGATATCACCGTCGCCTCCGAGTTGATGGCTGTGCTGTGTTTAGCGGATTCTTTGGCGGACTTGAAGCAGCGGATCGCGGCCATCGTGATCGGTTATACGTATGACCGCAAACCAGTCACAGTGGCTGACTTGGGCGTTCAGGGCGCCATTGCGATGCTCTTGAAGGACGCCATCAAGCCTAACCTGGTGCAATCTTTGGCCCACACCCCGACATTCGTCCACGGCGGGCCGTTCGCCAACATCGCCCATGGGGCCAACAGTGTGCTGGCCACCCGGGCGGCGTTGGGTACTGGCGACATCGCCATCACGGAAGCCGGCTTCGGTGCAGACTTGGGCGGGGAGAAATTCATGGACATCACCGCCCCGGCCATTGGCCATTTGCCCGATGCCGTCGTGATCGTCGCCACTGTCCGCGCATTGAAGTATAACGGCGGGGTCAAACTGGCTGATTTAAAGACCCCGGATGTGACTTCGTTAAAGTCAGGTTATGTTAACCTGCAAAAACACATCCGCAATATGCAGCGCTATGGCCGACCGGTGACGGTGGCCATCAACGTTTTCACCCAAGACAGCCAGGAAGAGATCCAGACCCTGCAGCAGCTTTGCGCCGCTGACGGCGTCCAAGCCTTCCCGACCACCGTCTGGGCCGACGGCGGGGCTGGGGCCAAGGCGTTAGCGCAGCATGTGGCTGAATTGGTGGACGAAAAGACAGAATTTCTGCCGTTATACGCCAATACCGATGACGTGGAAAGCAAACTAACGACCATCGCCCAGACCATTTACGGGGCGAAAGACGTGGAGTACAGCGTCGCGGCGAAGCGCGACCTGCGCCAGATCAAGCGCAACGGTTGGGAAGCTCTCCCAATTTGTGTCGCCAAGACACAATATTCGCTGTCCGACAACGCGAAGGTGTTGGGCGCCCCCACTGGCTTTACCCTGCATGTCCGTAATTTGGTGCCGAAACTCGGCGCGGGCTTCATCGTGGCGATGACAGGCGACATTTTGACCATGCCGGGTTTACCGAAACATCCGGCCGCACTGGATATGGATGTGGATGATAATGGCAAGATCACAGGTCTTTTCTAAACTCTGGTGGCTGTATAGCCTCCTGATCGTGGTACTGGTCGTCATTGGCGATCAATTGTTAAAAAAGTGGATCGTCGCTAACGTGCCGCTGAATACGGCCAAACCGGTGATTCCTGGGGTGTTCTCCCTCGCCCACGTGCGCAATGACGGCGCGGCTTGGAGTATCCTTTCTGGCCGGCAGCCGTTTCTGATCGAGATTACCGTCATTGCCCTGGTGGTGCTCGGTTATTTACTGTTCCACTACCGGTACTCAGCCTTTCTTACCATCGGCATTAGTCTGATGATTGCGGGGGCAGTGGGGAACTTCATTGACCGGCTGCGTCAGGGTTATGTTGTGGACATGTTCCAACTCGACTTCATCAACTTCCCGGTGGCTAACGTCGCCGACATTGCCATGACCGTCGGGGTGGCGCTGCTGTTCATCTATTTGCTGTTCCTAGATAAGGGGAGAAATTCATGACTGCACCAATTGACTGGACCGTGACCGCTGCCGGGGCGCAAGCCCGGATCGATAAAGCGCTGGCGACGGCCTTGGCCGATCAGGACATCACCCGGTCCCAGATTCAGAAATGGATCAAAGAGGGCCGTGTGACCGCCGCCGGCCAGCCGGTGAATGCCAAGACAAAGCTGGCCGAGGGCACCGTGGTGACCGTCACGCCGTCTGCGCCAGCACCCATTGCAGCGGAGCCCGAGGACATTCCGTTGGACATTGTCTACGAAGACCACGACGTGATTGTCGTAAATAAGCCCCAGGGAATGGTCGTTCATCCCGCGCCCGGGCACCATCATGGCACGCTGGTCAACGCCTTGCTGGCCCACGGTCAGCTCGCCACGATCAATGGCGCCATTCGGCCGGGCATCGTGCATCGGATCGACAAAGATACATCGGGCCTGCTCATGGTGGCCAAAAACGACAAGGCCCAGCAAAGCCTGACGGCACAGTTGAAGGCGCACAAGAACGCGCGCAAGTATTTGGCCATCGTCCATGGGGTGATCCATGAAGACCAGGGTACGATTGACGCGCCCATCGCCCGCAACCCGAAAGACCGCAAAAAAATGGCGGTAGTCGTCGACGGCCGGGAAGCCGTGACGCATTTCAAAGTGCTGCGGCGATTCCGCCACTACACTTACATTCAGGCGGTGCTGGAAACCGGCCGAACCCACCAGATCCGGGTACACATGGCTTATATTGGCCACCCCGTGGCCGGAGACCCGTTATACGGGCCGGCCAAGACGCTGCCAGGGGCGGGTCAATTTCTCCACGCCGCCACGCTGAGCTTGACCCAGCCGACGACGGGGGAAGAATTGACGTTTTCAGCTGAGCCGCCGGAGAACTTTCGAGAGATGTTAAAATGGCTAGCGGAAAACGACGATTAAATAACGGGAAACGGTTGCATTTTCCTCCACACCGAGGTATAGTTTGCTTGTTAGGTAATGCACGAGACTATGGGTGTGTGGGGACTTAATTTGTGGAGAGAGTCTGGACAAACTGTCCAGGCTCTTTTTTTCGGCCTGATGCGCACTGAATCACCACGGTCAAAGACAAGTGCAAATGCTAACACATCAGACCACTGATCCGATATAATTTCGGTGATGAGCGAAATGAGGACAATAGGACATTGAGCAAACGCATGGCCCAGCCGTAGTTGGTAGGAGGCGCCGACATGATTCAATTGGAATTGATTAAGTTGTGGCGGCAAAACAAGCTGCTTCCCGGAATACTCGTACTGCTCATCTGTATGATCGGGTCCATTGAAGCATCCCTTTATTTTCAAAACCAAAGCGTTAACACGGCTATTCAATATAGTCAGACCAATTTGGCGATTTTTAAAGTCAGTGCAGACAAACGTTGGCCGGAAGGCTGGCTGCCGGATGTGAAAACTGACTACAAATCATACGAAAACCAACTGACCGATTTACAACATCGTAATCGATCTGTAATGACCACTGATGCCTTAACAAGTTACTCTACACCAACGCCGTATTTGTTATATACCGGTTTTGATATAACCCAAGGATTGCATGCCGGGGAAAACGAGGCCACGCATCAAGAACTGCTGTACCTGCACCGTTACCATATAGGATCTATGATTCCAGTCACTATTCGAACTAATCCGGAAACCGCTGGCACCAACAATATTCCAGCCAACGAAGCTGAAGTCTTTCAGAATCTCTCCACCCGCTACTACGAACGTGGCTGGTGGCAGATTTGGTTCTGGGCGATTGCCGACGGTTTATTGGTTTCATTAGCCATTATCAATCTATTTTTCGGGGACATCCTAGCCAGCGAGTGGGAGGGATCGACAGACCGTACCCGCTGGCTGCGGCTGCAAAATGAGACCCATACCAAACTGATTCTGACCAAGTTGGCCGTCCATTTTGGGTTGTCCTGCCTTTTGCTTGGTCTAGCCTTAGGGATATTCCTACTCTATGCCTGGATGCGCACGGGTTTGGGCGATCTGCGCTATCCGGTACAAACTTGGGCCCTGGGTAAACGAGTGGTCTCTTTTTACAACTGGATGACCGCTAACGCTGAAGCCAACTACTTTTATCCGCTGCACATCGTTTTTATCCCTTTGGCCCGTTATCTTGGACAGTTGAGCGTTTTCTGGGTGAGTCTGCTGTTCTTGAATAGTACCGTAACACTCTTGGTGAACCGCATCTTGCACATTCGGCTGCTGGCACTGCTAACGATGGTGATCGTCCCGTTACTGGGACTCGTCTTGCCAACCAGTATCTACAACCCCTTCACATATCTGAAAGGGGATTGGGTCATTACCAACTATCTCGGGTATCTGCTGAATCAGCGTGCACCGGTATTTCCTTGGGTCGTCGGGATCATGATTGCCGCAGGCGCCGTGTGTCTTGGGTTGACTTTAGTGCCGTTACCGCACAGAGGGGGTGTTCATTTTGACTGACTCGATTTTTCAAATTCAGAATCTCAGTTTTGCGTATCACCGCCAAGTAATTTACGATCAGGCCAACCTGACATTAACTGATCCGGGGGTCTACGGACTGATTGGACCCAACGGGAGCGGGAAGAGTACCTTATTTAATTTGATCACGCGGCTGTTACGTCCGGCCAAGGGCACAATCTCGTTAGATGGCACAGTACTCACGCCCGCCCGGGTCTTCACCAGCGTGGCTTATGCTCAAGACAGCAGTGTGCTCTATCCTTACCTCACCGGTCGCGATCATTTGCGTTTTGTAGCAAAGCAGCATGGCGTGGCGCGGGAACGAATCAACCTGCTGAGCGACGAACTCGAAGTAACGGACTTCATTGATCGGCGCGTCGCCCGGTTGTCTTTAGGGCAAAAGCAGCGGCTGCTGATTGCGCTGGCGCTGTTGCCGGAATCGCGGCTGCTATTGATGGATGAACCGCTGAATGGACTGGATCCGGACAGCGTGATCATCATTCGGGATCTGCTGGAGGTATTCAAAACCAGCGATCAAATCGTCATTGTATCGTCCCATAATTTGGACGAACTGGATAAAGTTACAGATCGCTTGATTTTCAAAGTTGATCACGGTCTCTCGCTGGAAACCGTCGCCGATGGGGCCGAAGTCCGGTATGCTGAGCTCTATCGCCACCCGCGAACGAAGTTGGTGCACCATGCGTAATTTACTGTTCTTTTCCTGGCTGCGCATCCGCCGGCGCTTATTCTGGCTCATGATCCTGGGCACGGCGCTGCTCATCAGCAGCACTTTTTTCGGCATCACCAAATGGAAATTGAAGGAAGAGAACACGACTGTTGTGCGTCAGTTGGACCGCGGCAGTGACAGTTTGGGCATGGCACTGTATAATGTGCCGCCCAAACCGGCGAAAGTCCCGCCGGATCAAATAGTGTATTGGCAGATCATTGAGGCCAAGAAAGTATTATTGGTCGCGATGCACCGCGCCAGCCAGGCCAAAACGGCGGGGGATGAACGCGCTTTTTTGCGCCAACATATCGCGCTGTTGCAAGCCGCACAGAAGCTTAACCACTATCAGCCCGGTGTCGCCGCGGCATATATGTCATTGGATGCCCCGACCATCGCCAAAGAGCTGAAGCAGGACAAATTCCTCCGATCCACTGGCCAAACGCTGATTGCCTCAACGTATTCCTTGGCGCCGCGGGCGCTCATCACGCGCCTATGGCAATTATTGCTTTGCCCGCCAATCTTAATTTTCCTGCTGGTCGGTCTGAACTGGCCTTGGCGGGACGACTTTGATACCAATGCCCATCAGTTCCTGTTAATCCATGTCCGTCACCGCCGCCAAGCGGTCAGCGAAAACATTGTCAGTACGGTGGCAGCGACCGGCGTCTTTGGCCTGGTCGGTACGGCGGTATTATGGATGCTCGGGGCGCTGTTTGGCCGTAACGAGGCCATTCGCTGGCTATACCCCCTCAGCCCGCAGGTCTCCTTAGGGCAGCAGGCCATCAGCCTGGCATTGTTTACGCTCCCGGCGATTATTTGTTTGGCCGCGATCGTACAAGGCAGCACATTGCTGCTGCACCATCTCAGCATCAGAATTGCGGTGCTGGTCATCGTCGCGGCGGGCGGTACATTTCTGCCATTAGCCCCGCACTGGAATCCGTTTAACCAGCTGGGGCAAACCCTGCTTGCCTGGCAAACACCAGTCAATAACTGGACTGCTGGAATACTGCTTGGCATTGCCATTGTTCTCATGATGCTGGTAAGTATCCTCCTCAATCACCGCAATAACCGATTGGCGGATTGACGTCTACAAAACTCGCATGATCCGATAATCACCATTTTCATTTGCCCTCGCATGTGCTTTTAGCTCAGTCGCCGTACAAATTATTGCATCCAATTTGTCAACATTACATGATGGAGGTGTGCCAAATGACCAAAACAACGAAACTGATCGTGTGCGGGGTAATTGATGTCATCACAATTATCCTGTTGCTGTTTATTCCGAGTCTCATTTCCCTTTGGCTGGCCTTTAGCCAGCTTTCCCATGCGGCTGACCTTGGCGCGTTAGTGGTCTTGGTGCTAACAATTGTTGGTACCGATACTGGTCTTTTGATTTTGCACCACGATATCATTAAACTATTGTAATGAGTTGTTTTTCTTACCCAAAGAAGGCGCGCGACATGAATCATTCTGGGCATAGGCTAAATTGATTCTCGATTTGATTGAGGGGGAGTGGGAAATTGCGCCTATTACTGACTGGTGACAGCATCATCGCCCGCAAAGAAGGACTGGCTGAACCGCGGCTCAACGCCACGCTAAAATCAATGCACCCTGGCTGGCAAATCGCAAACACCGCTGTCTCTGGCATCAATTCTGAGGCGCTGCTGGCGCAGCTGCCTCAATTGGTTCTCCAGCAGCCGACAGCCGATGCCGTCGTCATTCTAGTTGGCACCAATGACCTGGCTCGAAATAAGCAGGTCCCGTTGGCCCGCTACCGGCAAAATCTTGCTGGCATTGCGGCGAGAGTGACCAAGCAATACGCTCCGAAGCGGGTCATTTTCATTTCGCCGCCGGCAGTGGATGAGACCAAGCAGCACATGCGGGACAACCGGTTGATCAAAGCGTATGCGCAGGGCATGGCCGCCACAGCAGCGGCGTATCAGTGCCGTTATGTTGATTTGCGGTCCGCCATGATGCAAACCGGCGAATTATCCGAATTATGCCGGGGCAGCTTAAACGACGGCCTGCATTTTGGTCAACCTGGCTATGACGTGCTGGCTCATTTAATTTCTGAGACCGTCACTCAGCTGGCTTAACATTTTTCGCTCCCGTTCACGCCGTCGAAGCATTGACATCCATCTCCCCGTTACGTATGCTGTATCTAGCATTCCTTTAAGGACTGGTCCTGTGAGGCTAGGAAGGTAACTCGGCATTGGCCCCTTATTCTCACGCGGAATAGGGGGCTTTTCTCATCTAAAGGAAGCCAAAAAACTTGGAAGAGGGCATTTATTGTGGCAGAGAATAAAGAAATCGTTGACGCGCAGGCCATGACCCGGGCATTGACCCGGATCACGTACGAAATTATCGAACAGAACCATGGGGCGGACGACCTGGTGCTGGTGGGTATCAAGACCCGCGGGATCTATTTGGCCCAACGGATTGCTTCCCGCTTGAAGCAGCTGGAACACGTCGACGTCCCGGTGGGCGATCTGGACATCACCAATTACCGGGATGACCGGGGCCGCCGCACGGGTCAGGACCCGGATGTGACGGCCACAGAAGTCGGCTTCCCAATCAATGGCCAAAACGTCATTCTGGTGGACGATGTGCTGTATACCGGCCGGACGATCCGGGCGGCGCTGGATGCCTTGATGGATCTGGGCCGGCCGAAGAAAATCGGTTTGGCTGTCTTAGTGGATCGCGGCCACCGGGAACTGCCGATTCGGGCGGACTTCGTGGGCAAGAATATTCCCACGTCACTGAACGAACGGATCCAGGTGCGGGTGAAAGAAATCGACGGCAGCGATGGCGTGGCCATCATCCAAGACTAGCGGAGGACACGACTGATGGCAGAGAAAGAAACCTACCATAACGACGATGTCGTCCTCGACATCCATGACAAGCCGCCCTTTGGTCACTGGGTCGGGCTGTCCATTCAGCATTTATTCGCCATGTTCGGTTCCACTGTGCTGGTGCCGATCCTGGTCGGGTTAGACCCTGGTATCGCGCTTTTTTCTTCAGGTGTGGGCACGCTGCTCCACATCATGATCACCAAACGCCGGATTCCGGCGTACATGGGTTCATCGTTTGCCTTCATCGTGCCGATGGTGGCACTAATGAAGACGGCCGGGTATCCGGCGATCGCCCAAGGTACGGTGGCCGTCGGTCTGGTATACTTAGTCGTAGCAACCATCGTGTATTTTATGGGATCGGGCTGGATCGATAAGGCCTTGCCGCCGATCGTGGTGGGGCCGATCGTCATGGCAATTGGGCTGTCCTTAGCGGCCACCGCCGCCTCCGATGCCACGATGAACGGGAAGCAGTATGACTGGCGCTTCTTCGCCGTCGGTATGCTCACGGCCCTGATCACCGTCGCCTTCAACATGTACCTGAAGGGCTTTGCCAACCAAATCGCCATCCTGCTGGGCATCATCGCTGGGTATCTGATTGCGGTGGCCTTTGGCATCGTTGATTTCTCCGGCGTGATCAATGCGCCCTGGCTGCGGCTGCCGAATTTTGAGATCCCGTTCATTCAGTACCAGCCCAGTTGGCATATTGATGCCGTTCTGAGTATGGCGCCGATTGCCTTTGTCACGATGACCGAGCACATGGGCCATATCATGGTGCTGAACGGCCTGACTCATCGGAATTTCTTCAAGGATCCCGGCTTGCACCGCACCTTGACCGGGGATGGGGTGGCCTCCATCGCCGCTGGTCTGCTGGGCGGCCCGCCGGTTACCAGTTACGGTGAAAACATCGGTGTCATGGCGATCACCCGGGTACACAGTGTCTATGTCCTGATCGGTGCCGGGATGTTTGCCATTCTGTTCAGTTTCATCGGCAAACTGGCGGCCTTAATTGAAAGTATTCCGTCTCCGGTCATCGGCGGGATCTCGTTCCTGCTCTTCGGCGTCATCGCCTCCAGCGGCTTGCGGGTCCTGATCGATAACCACGTGGACTTTGATAAGAAACGCAACCTGATGATTGCGTCCCTGGTCCTGGTTATCGGGATCGGTAATGCCCATCTGCAACTGACCACCAGCAACGGGATCCTGGATTTCTCCGGAATCGCCATCGCCACAGTCTTGGGTATTTTATTGAATTTAATTCTGCCGGCGGAAGCCCGGAGTGAAAGGGCCATGGCGGAACAGAAAAAAGAAAGGTAATGCTTATGAAGCGGTATCTCATCCTGGAAGACGGCTCGTTTTTCCCGGGGATCGGTTTTGGTGCGCCGGTGATCACCACTGGCGAAATGGTCCTGAATTCCGGTAACGGGGATTACACAGCAACCATCACCGACGCGGCCAACTTCGGCCAGATTATTGCATTCACCGACCCGATTATTGGCAATGTGGGCATTAATCAGGAAGACATTCAAAGCCTCCTGCCGAAGATTCGCGGGGTGGTGGCGCGTAACATCACGGATGTACCGCGCTCCCGCCATTCCCAGTTCAACTTGGCCGATTATTTGAAGCTGTATAAGATTCCCGGCATCACCGGAGTCGATACGGCCGCTTTAAGCCGGATATTGTTGGCCAAAGGTCCGTTGAAGGCCAGTTTCATGGATACCGCGGATGAACATGCCTTTGATCAGATTCGGGCCCTGGTGCTGCCCCATGATCAAGTGAAGCAGGTTTCCACTAAGCAGCCTTACGCCAGTCCCAACGTCGGCCAAAATATTTTGGTCGTGGATCTGGGGGTACGGCATGCGCTGCTGCGCGAACTGTCGCGGCGGGACTGCAACTTGACCATCGTCCCGTATAACACGACGGCGAAGGAAATTTTGGCTTTTGCCCCGGATGCGGTGGTGTTCACCAGCGGCCCGGGGAATCCGAATGATGCCTTGCTGGTGGCGGAAAACATTAAAGAACTCCAGGGCCATGTGCCGATTCTGGGCATTGGTCTGGGGGCCGAACTGATTGGTTTGGCCAATGACGCCACGATCGGACTGACCGCAGCCAATCATCGGGGCGGCCCGTTCCCGGTCCGGGAAGTGGCCACCGGGCGGATCTGGCAGACAATGCAGAACCATACCTATGGCATCGATCGGGCTAGTGTTGCCGATACGCCGCTGATCGTGACCCACGAAGATATCCGGGATCACAGTGTCGCCGGAATCCGCCATCGCCAGTATCCGGTGAGCGGGGTGCTCTTCTATCCTGAGGCTGATCCGGAACCGACGGATGCCACGCAGTTGATTGATGAATTCATGGAAATGGTGGCGGCGGCGCGCCACCATGGGGAAGGGGTGATCGACGATGCCTAAAGTCTTAGTGCTGGGTTCTGGGCCTAATGTATTGGGTCAAGGCGCCGAGTTTGACAAAGCCGGGGCGGCCGCGCTGGGGGCGCTGCACGACGCCGGTTACGAGACCATCGTGATCAACTCCAATCCGGCGACGGTGATGACGGATACCCACAGTGCCGACCGGGTGTATGTCGAACCGGTGACCCGGCAGTTTGTCAGCCAGATCATCCGTCAGGAAATGCCCGATGCGATTCTCGCTACGTTCGGCGGCCAAACGGCCCTGAACCTGGTCATGGAACTGGCCAACGACGGCCTGCTCAGCGAACTGCATATCAAGATGCTGGGCACGCCGCTCAATGCCATCGAACAAACGGAAGACCGGGAGCTGTTCTACAACCTCCTGCGCAACTTGCAGGAACCTGTCCCCCAGGCCACGGTGGTAGAAGATCCCCAAGACGCGGTTCAGTTTGTGCAGCGGGTCGGCTGGCCGGTCATTGTTCGGCCGGCTTATACTCTGGGCGGCACTGGCGGCGGCATTGCCCACAGCGACAAGGCGTTAGCGGCGTTTGTGCAAAATGGGATCACCCTGTCGCCGACGGGGCAGGTCGCAGTGGAACGCTCCATTGACGGCTACCGGGAGATCGAAATCGAATTAGTTCGGGACCATGCCGACAACACGGCGGTGGTCGCGGTCTTGGAGAATATCGATCCCGTTGGTATCCATACCGGTGACTCCATTGTCGTTACGCCGGCCCAGACGCTGAGCCACACGGAGCTGACCCGATTAAGGGAAGCAGCGATCAAAATCATCCGGGCGCTGGAAATCGAAGGCGTCTGCGATGTGCAGTTTGCCGTGGACCCGAACAGCGATGCCTATTACGTCATTGAGGTCAACCCGCGGCTAGGCCGCAGTGCCGTTTTAGCGGAAACCGCCACCGGCTATCCGGTGGCCCGGGTCACCGCCATGCTGGCGATCGGCCAGACTTTGGCGGATATTCCGCTGAGCCCCGCAGGCGCCGCTGCGCCAACGACGGCCGCCAGCGAACCGGTACTGGATTATCTGGTCACCAAGCTGCCCCGCTGGTCTTATCAAAGTGTGGGCGCTGATCGCCGCATCGGCACCCAGATGAAGGCCAGCGGTGAAGTCGTCGCTTTCGGCCGCAGTTTGGAAGAAAGTATTCTCAAAGCGATGCGCAGTCTAACTTGGGACACGGATGACGAGTATTTGAACCGGGTCCGCCATTTTGACGACGATACCTTGGCCAGTCACCTGATTCACCCCGAAGACGATCGGCTCTTTGCAATGCTGGAGGCGATGCAGCGGGGGTATTCCGTCAGTGAAGTGGCGGAATTGACCAAAATTCATCCCTATTTCCTGGAACGGCTGCATCACATCGTGGCCATGCTGAAAACCGTCGCGGATCAGGCTGGTGATACCGACACGCTCATGGCGGCCAAACGACTGGGCTTATCAGACCGGCGCATTGGCGAATTATGGCAATTACCGGCGGAACAGGTCCGGGCCTTACGCCTGGAAGCCAAGATTGTCCCGCACTACAGCGTGTCGGGGACCAACGACGGCAATAATTTTGGTCCAGCAAAACTGTTCTTCAGTACTTACGGCGAAGCCGGTCAGCAGACCCCGATGCAAAAGGACGCAGTCCTCGTGATCGGCTCCGGCGCTTACCAGACCCGCCAAGGCCAGGAATTCGACTATGGTACCGTCCACGCTTTGAATGCCATTCACCGCAGCGGGTATGCCGCGATCCTGGTGAATTGCAATGCCCAAGCGGTCTCCACGGACCGGGACCACAGTGATCGGCTTTATTTTGAACCCTTAACGATTGAAGATATTCTCAATGTCGTGGACGCGGAAAAGCCGGTGGGGGTGCTTACCCAATTCGGCGGCAGTACCGCTGCCCGCTTCCAAACGGCACTCAGTCAAGCTGGCGTCAAACTGTTTGACAGCCCGTTGACCGAACTGCCTAAGCAGTCGCTGAAAGAGCCGCTGAAGCTGCGCGGCCGGATTCCCACGGATCCGGCGCACGTTACGGCGCAAGCGGCCCAGATCGGCTATCCGCTGTGGGTCAGTCCGTCGAAGCGGCACTTTGCCGCCCACGCCCACTTCATCACCAGTGCAGACATGCTGGCCCAGTTTTTGACCAGTGCCCATTTAGCCGATGATCAAGTCATTCGCTTGCAGCCGTATACGGATGGGGCGACGTACGAAGTCTTCGGTTTGAAAGACGATACTGACGCTTATGTCGCTGGTATTGTGGAGCACCTGTGGGCGCAAAACGCCAACGTCGACCACATGCTGTCGGTCTTTCCCACCAATCACCTGTCCGCCGCCCAGCGAACAGCGCTGGCCCAAGTGGCAACGACTGACCTGGGCCAGATGAATGCCCGGGGTGTGGTGCAGCTGACGTATATCTGGCAGCGGGATCATTTCCGGCGGCTCTACGTCCAGACCATTGGCGGCGGATCTCTGCCGTTCTTTGCCAAAGCCAGCGGGATTCCGCTGGTGGAGTTGGCCACGCGCATCTTCCTGGGCAACACCTTGAAGGAATTGCCATTACCGGAAATCACCCAGAAAAAGCGCCAAACCGTTTACGTCTGGGCGCCGGTATTCTCCGTGGCTAAGCTGACCCAGCAGGCTGACGACTTGAATGTCACCACTTACCACACCGGAGAGGTCATGGGGAAGGCCGGCACCTTTGCCAAGGCCTACTACAAGACCTTGGCGGCGGGGAATAACCCCTTCCCCAACCATGGCAACATTCTCTTCACCGTGGCCGACAGCGACAAGAGTCAGGCGCTGAAGCTGGCCCGGCGCTTCCGGGCGATCGGCTATCAGATCCAGGCCACACCGCACACGGCGAATTATTTCCAGGCCCACCATTTGCCGATCCAGCGGATTCAAAATAAGCACGCCGTCGCCCTGAGCATGGCCCCGCAGCATAATGCGGACGGCCCTCAGGCGATCGTGTACACCAACGACCCGATGGACGCGGCGTCGATCCGCGACACCGTCTTGATTCGCAATGTGACGCTGGTTCAGGGCATCCCGTTATTTACTGAACTGGATACCCTGGGGGCGCTGCTGAATGTGCTGGAATCCCAGCGCTTTGCCACGGTACCCCAGGGTGCTGAGCCGGAAGCGGACGATGAGGATGACGAATAGCACTGTTTTTAAGCAGTCCTCCGGGGCTGCTTTTTTGCCGGCGTTAGGAATGTGGTAAGAAAGGGCTGGCATACTTGACGGCACTGCGCATCCTCCGCTATGGTCATGAGTAAGAACACGCGGAAGGGTGGGGCGGACAATGTTTCCTGGTTACTTGTCAGTTTTCTTCTTTGGTCTGACGGCGTTTTGTCTCTGGCGGGATCGGCGGGTCCGGCGGTATCTCTTTTCGACCGCCATGGCGGCGTTGACGCTGGGCTATACGGTGCTGCAATGGTATGCACTGTTTGCAGCGTTGGATAATGGGCTGGTCGTGGCAAATCAAAATTGGATCACGTACCTTGATTTGGCAGAAATCGTGGTCAGCGTCCTGCTGCTGGTCTATGTGTTGGTGCGGGCTGCGAAAATCGAACTGCCCAACGGGTTGGACGAACCCGCACGGAAAAAGAAGGTCTCATGAGGCATAAAAAAAGCTTTATCCGACGATGGTCATCGCTGATGATCACGGTGGATAAGGCTTTTTTCATTCTAAACAGTTTCCGGCTTCTTTCGCCGCGCCAGCACATCGCTTTCCTTCGGCGTGACGTACAGCGTTTGCTGACCTTCATAAATCACGAAACCCGGTTTAGCACCATTGGGCTTATGGATTTTCTTCACCTCAACGGTATCCACCGGCACGTTGGCGGACCCGCGGGCCTTGGAGTAATAAGCCGCGATTTCAGCCGCTTCCGTCAAGGTCTGATCGCTGGGATCGGCCGAGCGGACGATCACGTGGGAGCCCGGGATGTTCTTCACGTGCAGCCAGTGATCGGTCTTCGCCGCCTTGTGCAGCGTCAGCTGATCATTCTGCAAATTATTTTTCCCCACTAAGATTTGCGTGCCGTCACTGGCGTAGAACTTCTCCGGTTTGCCCAGCGGCGTGCGCTTGGCCTTTTTCCGCCCGCGGACCTTCTTCTCCCGTAAGTAGCCCTGCTGGGTCAGCTCCGTCTTGATGTCGCCGAGGTCGCCTGGATCGGCTAATTGGATCTCGCTCAAGATGTTCTCCAAATAGTCGATTTCTTCCTTGGCCAGCTTGATTTGGGTATTCAAGAACTGGACGGCGTTCTTCAGCTTCTGGTACCGGGTGAAATACTTCTGGGCATTGCGGGACGGGGTGAGCTGATTCGACAAACTGATCTTCAGCGGGGCGTTATCCGCATAGAAGTTGGGTAGGGTGATTTCTGTCATCCCGCGTTTCACCTCATGCAAATAGGTCGTCAGCACTTCGCCTTTTACCCGATACGTATCGGCCTTTTCGGTCGCCGCCAATTCCTTTTCCTGCTTGCCCAGCTTGGTCTTTTCCTTGTTCAGCGTGTTGTTCACCACCCGCAGCAAGTCGCTGGCCATGCCGTGCACCCGATCGCGCTGGGCTTTATCCCGATAATAATCATCCAGCAGGGCGGACAGGGACGCGGCCTGCGCCACCGGTTTGGTGGTTAAGGAGTAGGCGAAGGGGGTGAAAATGGTTTTGCCCTGGTCCGTTTCCGCGATGGTCGGCATCGGCTGATCATTGGTGATCGGGGCAAAGAAATTAGACCAGATAAAGTCCCACTGATCGGCGGGTTTGTCCTTTAAACGCGCGACTAATTCACTCGCTGTGTCTGCGCCCAGACCTTGAAACGTGCTTTGCAGGGTTTTACGGTCCAGATCCCGCGTCAGCCCGCTGAGGTCCGCTTGCGCGGCCAGCGGGTCCCGCCGATCTTCGTGGGGCGGAGCAACATAAGCGGCACCGGGCATGAGCAGCCGATATCGGTTCTGCTCCGGCGACACATGGCGGATCAGATCGAGGATCTTACCGCCGTCTTTTTCCACCAGCATGATGTTCGAGTGCCGACCCATCAGCTCCACGATGAGCAATAATTCTTGGGTATCACCCAGCTCGTTACGGGAACGGAAGTGGATATGCACCTGCCGGTCGCTTTCAACCTGACTGATGCCTGTCACCACGCCGCCGTCCAGATATTTGCGCAGGGTCATGGCAAACTTTGTCGGGACATCGGGATTGACGTAGGGAATATCGGTCACTTGAATCCGCGCATAGGTCGGATGCGCCGACAGCAGCAACGGATGGTTCTTCCGATTCGCCCGAATCGTCAGGACGATTTCGTTGTCATAGGGTTGTTGAATCTTGGTAATTTTGCCAGGGACAATGGTCCGATTGAGTTCATTGACCATTCCCCGGGTGAAGATGCCGTCAAAGGACATGGTTCACCTGCTTTCTATTCGTTCAGTAAAGCGTCGTCAACTTACTATTATATAGGTGGCGGTCTGACGCGACAAGGGTCCCAACTGTTCCGGTCCGCGCGGATATGCTACGCTAGATACTGTTTTCACTGTATTGCATTGGTTTCAGAAACTAAAAGGAGTCGTTATGGAAAAGGAAACAGCCGGCAAGCCAGTCTACGCGCTGGGGGATCGTTTTGCGACCGCGTGTCTCATGACCGCCATTGGCGGTTTTCTCGATGCTTACACCTTTACCCAACACGGCGGAGTCTTTGCCAGTACCCAAACGGGCAATCTGGTGCTGTTTGCGATCAGTATCATGAACGGGCAATTTACTGCGGCGTTGCAGAAAATAGTGCCGGTGGGGTTGTTTTGCTGCGGCATTCTCAGCACCCATTGGGTCGAGCATCATTTGAACGGGACTGGTCGCAACTTCTGGCGGCTAGGCGTTATTCTGGTGGAAATTGTTATTTTTGTTGCGGTGGGTTTTCTGCCTACTCGGACCCCAGCAATATTGATTACCAGTGCCATTGCCTTCACCACCGCCCTGCAAATGACCGCCTTCCGGTCAATGAATGGGCTGGGCTATGCGAATATGTTCAGTACCGGTAATTTGCAAAAGGCGATGAACAATCTGTACAGCACGCTGGCCACGAGAAATCGCGCCGCCGGGGAAAAGTTTGGCCGTTATGGCGGATTAGTCCTCTGTTTCGTCGCCGGTGCCCTCGTCTCCAGTCTCACCGGCCGGTGGTTAACGACACGATCGATCTGGGTCGTGGCGGGGATTCTGGTAATATTTTCCACGGTTCAATTACGGTTGAGCTTGAGTGCGGAAATTTACTTAGACCGAAATCATTAAGGGTGATCAACACCGTTCTACAATTGTATACTTCTTAATCGTAGCGCGGATGCATATGATGTACGCGCATTCATCGTGAGGCGGTATAATAGAGGTGGCTGGATCCTGTCAATGCTCACCATATGTTTCTATAGGAGAGGTGTTTGTCAATGAACCCCGCAACGATGCAAGAAATCGTGGTGTTCAATGGTGTTGTTGTGTTGATCATAATCCTCATAGTGATCGCGCTTTGGGCAAAAAATGTCCAGCGGATCCTGCGCGGACCGGTTTGGTGGGTCGTCCTCGCTGTATTTCTGCTATACTGGCTGGTCACTGGTGTCCGAGTGTATCTCAATCCGGTGCCGTCAGGGCTGGTACAAGTCGCAGGCATGGGCATGACTGCATTCTTTTCCATGCTTACCATACGTTTCCTCGGTCGACCAAGACAAGCAAAGTAATTGTGTTGTTCCATGCTACAGAGTGTGGGCATGTCGTCGCTACTTCAATAAGTGTTTCTACCGGATCTACAAAATGGCGACATACTTTTGCAGTATGGTGGCGTATAATAGCCGCAAAAGAAAGAGGTGGCTGTGCATGTCAATCAACCCTGAAACCATGCAAGAAATTGCAGTGTTCAACTTTGTCGCCGTATTTTTCATATTGCTCAATCTAATCTCGTTTTGGGCACCAATTGTCCGGCGCGTCATGCGCGGGCCCGTTTGGTGGGTTGCTCTGGTTGCGTTTTTACTGTACTGGATCGTTATTGGCGTGCGGGCGTATCTCAATCCGGTACCCTGGGGACTGGTCGTTGTCGTTGGTATGGGCGTAGCAGCGTCCATGACATTGCTACAAATGCGCATCCGCGTTCGACCCAGAGAAGAAAAGTAATAACGTGTTATTTCAGGAATGGACAGCTGGCTGCCCATTCCTTTTTTATGCCATTTTCCGCCGTTGCTGCCACGCATAAGAAACCCCCGCCACCACGCCGGCATACAACAACTGAATGCCCGCCCACAACAGCGCTTGCCCGTTGCTCAGGGACGCAAACTGATTCAGCACCGTCAGCGCCTCGCCGGTCGGCGGCAGCAGCCAGCTCACCCAGTGCCACCACGCATAGTCCGCCGCCAGGGTAGGGGTAATATAGCCGCAGATCAGCACCAGAATCGTCAACAGGACGGCAAAATACCGATTCGCCACCACGTGCCGATTGAAGAAATTACCAATGGCCATTCCGGGCATTGAAATGGTCCACATGAGCAGAAAAGCGGTCAGAAAATGCAGGCCGGTCAAGTGTTCAAAGAAAAATGGGGTGCCCGGAGCGAGCCAGCGGACCAGCGGGAAAATAATGCCGATTAGGCTGAACAGTCCCGCCACCAGCGCAAAGAAGAGCCATTTGACCCAATAGGTCGTCCACCAGGAGCGGGCTTGGACCGCGGCAATACTCAGGGCGGTGTCGCTGATAATGCTGTTCACGGCGTAGGCCACCCAGGTCATCAAAAGGACCAGGACCAGCGCATTGGCCCCGATGGCCGAAGCAAAGTACTGAGGAGCAATAGCAAAATTCGTGGTTAGGAAAACAAACCACAACAGCAAGGGCAGGATCAGATAAATACTATGTAAGTACCGATGCACGTAGAACAGCAGCATGCCTTTAATTTTCATGGTGCACCTCCTGGATCGTGTAACCGCGCTGAATCAGCGTCGCCAGCACTTGGTCATGGTTGGCGGCGGGCACCCGCAGCTGATCCGGCGCCCAATCCGCTGGCAGGGGTTGTGCTTGGTCGGTTGGGGCAAACCGAATCACGTAGGTGGGCTGAGTAGTCGGCCCATTTTCTGGTCGTAATTGGCCCTCCGCCAACCGGTACACTGTGGTACCCAGCTGCTGAATCACCGCGGGTTCGTGGGCGATCACCACCAGGGCGCCGCCGGCTTGGCGGAACCGCTGCAAATAGGTGATGATCTTCGGCCGGGCATCTTTGTCGATCCCGGACAACGGTTCATCCATCAGAATCAGCCCGGGGTTGCCCAGCAGCGCTTGAATCACCGCTGCCTTTTGCCGATTCCCCTTGGACAAATTGCGCAAGGGGGTCGCCAAATAGGGGGTCAAAGCAAACTCTGCCGCCAGCGCGGTGATTTGGGTCTGCCGGTCTGCGGCGGGCAGGCCGCCAATCTGACCGCACTCGGTCAGAAAAGTCCGGGTCGGCAAGGCTTCTCGGGACAAGCTATCCGGACACCATTGCCAGAGCAGATCTGGCGCAAACGTTACCGTCCCGCTGCGCGGCCGCAGCAACCCGGCAATGATCCGCAGCAGCGTGGATTTGCCCGAGCCGTTGGCCCCGGTGAGCATCACGGCCTCGCCGGCCTGGACGGTAAAAGACACATCCTGCAACAGCGGCCGGCGGTTGAATTGGTGGGCAATATGGGAAACAGTCAGCACGGTAGTCAATCACATCAGCTTCTTTCGCGGTGCTTGTGTCTTTGATGATACCTGTTTTCACGCCGCAGTCGAACTATTTTTCTAACCCAACTCACGCTTTGTTTCAGCCTGTCATCGGTTTGTAACCAATCTTGAACATTTTTGACGTGCACAAACGGTCGCAAATGCGGTAGGATAATGCCCGTGAGGAGATTACAAACTGATGATGAAAAAGAAAACGATGCGCGTTATGACACTGTCACTCCTGGCCTTGCTGGCGATTGCCCCAATAGCGGGTCAAAACCGGCCCGTCCACGCGGCGACCACCACGACAGCGGCAGGGACAATCACGCCGCTGCCGGCCAATGATGTCATTGGGATCAACAAACCCGCTATTTTATACACCGGCTTTGGCGCCGCTAAGCAAAGTACCGGCCGCACGCTGGCCGTGGGGACGTCCTGGAAGACTTGGAACAAGGCCGAAGCAGCCGGTACCACGTGGTACGAAGTGGCCAATAACCAATGGGTGGATGGGGCCGATGTGGGTGCCCTGCCGCAGACGAGTACGCAATCTTTCAAAGGCACCGTTCAGCTTAAAAATAACGAACCCCTGTGGATCGGTTTTCAGGGCAGTTACGCTGGCCGCTGGCTGAATCAAGGGTCGCGCTGGCAGGCGTTTTCCATCGCCACCACCAGCGATGGCCAGCACTGGTACAACTTGGGCGGCAACCAGTGGGTGAACGCCAAGGCCGTGGCGGTGGACCAGAGCTACGCCCAGCAAAATGGAACGGCCAGTGTGGATCTGTTAAACCAGAGTGCCAATGATCAGCTGTATAATCGGTTAATGAGCGAGCAGTTCAATGGGACTTTACTGCTGGTGCGCAACGGACAGGTGATTTTCCACGGCGCCTATGGTATGGCTGATGCAGCCGCTGCCCGGGCGAATACCGTGCAATCCCTATACCAGATTGCCTCAGTGGAGAAGTCCTTGACCGGCGTGCTGATTGCCCAAGCGGTTGGTGCCGGTCAGCTCAGTTACACGGATAACATCAATCAATACTTGCCTGACGTCCCTGCTTCATACAACATTACGATCCGTGATCTGTTGGATATGCGTTCTGGACTGACCATGACTGACGATGTGCCGACTGATGTTTTGACCGACGCTCAGGTTGTGCAGCGGGCGATTTCACTCATGCAGTACGATCCCAGCCAGCACGGCGTCTCCAATTACCAGGGGGTAAACTATTGGCTGCTGACGGGTATCTTGGAACAGGTCACCGGCCAAAGCTACGAGCAGCTGGTCCAAGACCGGCTCTTCAAGCCGCTGGGTCTTGGAGCCGACCAAGCAGGCTTTGCTTGGGATATGGCCAACCAGCCCAACCACACCGTCAGCTACGTCACCGAAACCGGCTATGACCGCACGGATGACGAGACCTTGGCCGACATGCACAGCGAACTGGGCACCGGCAACATTTATATGACCTCTTTCGCCCTGTATAAGCTGGAACAAGCCATTACTCAGGGCAAAATCATCAGCCAGCAAGCCTTATCCGACCTGTGGACGGCGACCGACGGCACTTACCGCGGCGGCCTGTACAATGACGCTGATCATTATTATTCCCATGGGGTCAAAGCCTCCCAGGAGACTATTTTCTTAATGAGCCGGGACGGCAACACCGCGGTGGTCTATATCGACAACCGGGACTTCGACATTGATAATGCCGCCAGCCGGGGCGAATGGTATTGGCAGTTCGTCAACAACGCCGGTTTGCGTTAAACCGGAATGTCTATTGAGCGCTGGTCATCATGCATGACCGGCGCTCTTTTAACATATGCTATAATATCCTCCGAGGTGATTTTCGTGGGGAATCGTAAACAAAAACTGGTCGTGGTGTCCCTGGATGCGATGGGTGCTGATGATCTTAAGCCTGAGGCGTTACAAGATCTGCCCAATTTGCGGGCACTGATTGCGAGCGGGACGCATGTGCAAAATGTCCGAGGCATTTACCCGACATTGACCTATCCGTCCCATACCAGCATCATTACCGGCATGTATCCGCGCACGCACGGTATCGTGAATAATACTAAGATCCAGCCAGAGCGGCTGTCGCCGGACTGGTATTGGTACCGCAAGGACGTCCACGCCACACCGCTGTATCAGCTGGCCCATGAAGCGGGGATGACGACGGCGGCCTTTTTGTGGCCCGTCACGGCCCGCAGCGGGATCGACTACAATATCGCCGAGATTTTCCCTAATCGAATCTGGACCAACCAGGTGCTGATTTCCCTGTGGGCCAGTTCGCCGCTGTTTATCCTGCGGTTGAATGCAAAATATGGGAAGTTGCGGGACGGCATTCACCAGCCCCAGCTGGATGACTTCGTCACCGCCTCCGCGGTGGACACCATCGTCCGCAAGCAGCCGGATCTGACCATGATCCACCTGGTGGACATGGACTCCCAGCGCCACGCCCATGGGGTATTGTCCCGGGAAGCCCTGGCTGCCCGCAAGCGGCTGGATACGCGACTGGGTCGGATCATTCAAGCAACCAAGGACACTCACACGTACGCCAACACCACTTTTGCTGTTCTTGGCGATCATTACCAGATCGACGTGCATACGATGATCCGGCTTAACGCGCTGTTCCGAGCTAAGGGCTGGCAGCGGGCGACGCCGGAGGGCATGATTGCCAAGGACTGGCGGGTTTTGGCCAAGTCGGCGGACGGGTCCACCTACGTTTATGTCCGCGACCGCAATGCCCAGCTGGACAAAGAGATTGCCGACTTGATTGCACCGGTCCCGGGCATTGAGCACGTCTATTCTGCCGGGGCTGCTGCCGATTTTGGGGCCGATCCCGGCTGCGCTTTTCTCGTCGAAGCCAAACGCGGCTTCTACTTCATTGACGACGCCAACGGCGCGATCACTGAAGACGTGGACCCCAACGACATCGGCCAGCCGGAGCGCTACCGGGCTGTTCATGGCTATTCGCCGTTCAAGGACGATTACGCCACGACCCTGATCCTTAACGGTCCCGGCATCAAGTCCGGCTTCACGATTCCCAGCGCCAAGCTGGTGGATGAAGGCCCCACTTTTGCCCACGTTTTGGGGCTGCGTTATCCCTATCCCACGGATGGGGACGCATTGCTAGACGCGTTTGATAAGTAATGAGTGATTAGAAAGGCAGGGTACCGGATGCGCATCGCCATCGTAACCGATAGTACCGCATATTTAACTGATGAAGAGGTGGCGCGCTACCATATCTCAGTCGTTCCTATTCCCGTCATTTTGGATGGACAAGTGTACGACGAAGGCGTGACGATTGATTCGCCCACTTTCTATGCTAAAATGCGGACTAGTCAGTCTTTCCCCAGCACGTCCCAACCGCCGCTGGGCGAAGTGACTAAACTGTATGAAAACTTAGCCAATGAAGGCTATGACACGATTCTTTCCATTCATTTGGCCAGTACGATCTCTGGCTTCTATAACACCTTGGTCGGTCTGGCGCCGACGCTCACTAATGTCCGGCTGGTGCCTTACGATTCCCACATCACGGTCAAGCTGATGGGCTACCTGGTCATCGCCGCCGCCCGCTTAGCCGCCGCGGGCAAGTCTCTGGACGAGATTTTGGCCAGCTTGGACAAGCTGCGCGCGACTATGGATGAAGTTTTCATCGTCAACGACCTGCAAAATCTGGTCCGTGGCGGCCGGCTGTCCAACGCCTCGGCCTTCATCGGCGGGATGCTGAAGATCAAGCCGCTGCTGACGTTCAATGATGAGGATAAGATCGTCGCCTTTGAAAAAGTCCGCTCGATCAAAAAGGCTTATAAGCGGGCCGAAACGATCTTCAGCGAACGCATCGCCGATGTGGACTATCCCGTCCGCTGTCTGGTGATCCACGCCAACGACCCGGAAGAGGGCAAACGCTGGTTGGCGGATCTGGAGCCGCGCTTCCCTAAGGTCGCCTTCGAGCTGAATGAATTCGGGCCGGTGGTCGGCACCCATTTGGGCGAAAAGGCCATTGCCATCGCCTGGATGGCAGATGTTTTGAAAGTCACCAACTAACATTTTTGTAAGATAACCATACCAACCGCCAATGCCGCATCCCACCGGCACTGGCGGTTTATTCATTCTCTGCGATATACAATAATTGTTCATTTTTCTTTAATTTTCCCACGCGGTATGCTATCCTGCCGATAGAAAGCGGGTGTGTCAGCATGGCAGCAATTATTGAATTATCTGATGTTTATAAATCCTATGAAGTAACCCCAATTCTCACTGGCCTGTCGTTCTCCGTCGACCCCGGGACGATCGTCGGCTATATTGGTCCCAACGGTGCCGGCAAGAGTACCACGGTGAAGATGATATTAGGTCTGACTAAAGTGGACCGGGGGACGATTTCCGTCTTTGGCCAAGAGATCCATCCCGGGGACACCGACTATAAGAAACGCATCGGGTATGTGCCAGAAAGCGCCGATGTTTTTGACGTGCTCACAGCTAAAGAGTACCTCGGTTTTGTTGGCCAACTGTACGGTATGCCTCAGGCCGACGCGGAAGCGAAGGCCAGTGAATTATTGACGATCGTCGGGATGAAGAGTTCTATTGATGCCCGGATCAGCGGCTTTTCCAAGGGGATGCGCCAAATGGTCTTGATCATCGCCAGTCTGCTGCATAATCCGGACTTGTTATTCTGGGATGAACCGTTGAATGGCCTGGATGCTAACTCAGTCTTGATCATTGAAGAAGTCCTTCAACGATTGCGGGATTCAGGGAAGACCATTTTCTATTCTTCCCATATCCTGGATGTGGTGCAAAAAGTGTCCGATCGGATTCTGTTGCTGAACGATGGCAAGGTCATCGCCAACGGGACCTTCGCTGAATTGAACGCCGAAAAGGACCAGACCTTGCAGGAACTGTTCAATGAACTCACCGGCTTCTCCGAACACGGACAGAAGGCGGCGGACTTCGTGAACGTCATTGAAGCGGGGTGACGGACAATGATGAATCTATTTAAGAAGAAAAACGAGTTGGACGACGGCAGTACGCCGAATGAACCGGCACCGGATACGCCGGATGATTTGCTGAGTAATTCTCGGTGGTTGAAGTTTTTTGACTTGTTCAAAGGATTCTTGACCCGAGTGGGGGTGGATTATCCGCAGTTTCGGTTGATTGTCGGGTACAAGCTGTATATGGACGCTGTTGATCCCAGCTTCATGAGTACAGTGGACAATGGCCGGCGGCGGGCGGGGAAGAATGCGTTCTTCCGGGGCCTGTGGGTCTATGCGCTGGTCAGTTTGATTTTGATCATGTTTATGGGGATGTACCCGAAAAATGCTGTGATGAGCTTGGGGACCGCTTTATTGTTTTACACGTTCATGTATATGACCGTGTTAGTCCAAGCTTTCTCCGGCAGCCTTTTGGACGTCCGGGATGTGGGTATTTTGGAAACCCGGGGCGTGAGCGAGAAAACGCGGTCGGCGGCGCAAACCGCCCATATTTTGGTTTATGTGCTGTCTCTATTTCTGGCCATGATGACCGCCCCAATCGTTGCCTCGTTCTTCTTCATGGGCATTCCTGCTGGGGTGATTTTCTTAATCAGTTCCGTCGTGCTCATGCTGGTGAACTATGTGGTGTCGATTGGCCTGTATGCTGTCGTCCTGCACTTCTTCCGGGGTGAACGCTTGAAGAACATCCTCAGTATGATTCAGATCATCATCATTGTCCTGTCTGTCTTTATGTATCAGTTGCCGAATATCATGACCCAGTTATCAGCCCGGGGCGGCCTAGGAAATTTGAATCAGGCCACGCCGTTTGCCTGGTATATGGCCTTGTTTTATCCATTCTGGTTCACTGGCCCGAATGCTTGGTTGCAGACGCAGCAGTTCAACGCCGGCGGTATTCTGACGATTTTGATGCTCGCGGCGATGATTATCAGCTACTTCGTTTATGGTCCCGCCATGCAGCGATTGACGAATAACTTGAGCAAGCTTAGCGAGAGCGGGGAAGAACCAGTGCATTCCGGCATCTTCTTCCGCGCGATGCGCCGGCTTGTCCCCCGGGATAAGGATCAGCGCACGTTCTTTACCCTCAGTTGGCGGATGATGCAGGCGGATGGGGATTATAAGATGCGGGTATACCCGCAGATGGCCATTGGCATTGTCATGATCATCGTCGTATTGGTCCCGACTATCAGCAACTCGGGCAAGCAAGCTGACATCCTGTCGGTTATCCAGAACAACTTTGTTTGGAGCGTGGCGCCCTTGTTTTGTACCATCGGCATCGTGACGGCAATATACTTCCTGCGCTTCAGCAAAAATCCATCCGCGATGAAATTGTTTGCGACCATCCCGGCGTTCAATAAAAGCGTCTTGTATCGGGAGGCCGTGCGCACAGTCTTCGTCCGGTTGGCGGCGCCGCTCATTATTATCGTGGGGTTGCTCACGCTGTTCTTTTTGCCGCCGTGGAAAGTACTGGCCAACATCCTGGTCGGCCTGGGGTTAGGTTTGCTGATTACGATTATTAACGGTGCTTTGATGCAGGGCACAGCCCCTTACAGTACCGTCTTTCAAGCCGGGCAAGTCAACTCTGGGGCCACTCTTGGCGGGGTGCTGATTGCCATGGTCGTCGCCACGATTGGCGGTTTCGCCATTGTATTCCTGCCGTGGTGGCTCACCTTAATCATTGGCCTCATTCTGCTCGTCGGCAGCTGGTTCATCCTGAACCACAGCTACAACAATGTGCACTTCACCTTACCGGGAGAAACCGATTTCGAATAGTCTTCCTAGAAAGAAATTTCAAGCGGGGTGACAACGATGATGAATCTGTTCAAAAAGAAAACCGATTCCGTTGACGGCGAAGCACCATTACCGGATACGCCGGCGGATCTGTTCTTCCATTCGCGTTGGTTGCAATTCTTTGACTGCTTCCGCGGGCTCCTGGTCCGGTTCGGGGTCGACTATCCCCAGTTTCGCTTGATTGTGGGTTATAAACTGTACATGGACGCAGTGGATCCCAAATTTATGAGCACGCTGAATAATGGCTCGCAGCGAGCGGGGAAAAACGCCTTTTTCCGCGGCCTATGGATTTATGCACTGTTCAGTCTGCTCCTGACGGCCATGATGGTTGCGCTGCGCGGCAACCCGATCTTAACTTTGGGATCGTCATTGGTATATTATTCCATGATGTACATGACCGTCCTGGTCCAAGCCTTTTCCGGCAGTTTGCTGGACGTGCGGGATGTGGCCATCCTAGACACGCGCGGCGTCAATGAACGGACGCGGTCGGCGGCCCAGACAGCCCACATTCTGGTGTATGTCTTGTCTCTGTTCGCCGCCCTGATGGCAATCCCGATTATTGGGTCGTTTTACTCAGTTGGCGTGCTCGGCGGGGTGCTGTTTTTGGTCAGTGCGCTCGTTCTGCTGGCGGTCAATTATGTGTTGTCCATTGGCATCTATGCCGTGGTACTGCGCTTCTTCCACGGTGAACGGTTGAAGAACATCCTGAGCATGATTCAAATCGCCATCTTGATTGTCTCTGTGGCCCTGCCGCAAGTTCCGAACATCATCTCCCAGCTCACTAGCCGCGGGGCCGTGGCGGCCGCTGTCAAAGCCAGCGGGTTCCATTGGTACATGGCGGTTGTTTATCCATTCTGGTTCACCGGTCCCAATGCGTGGCTGGCTAGTGGCCAAGTGAATCCCGGCGGTATTCTGACTGGACTCATGCTGGCGGCGCTGCTGCTCAGTCTAGTCGCCTATGGCCCCGCAATGCGCCGGCTGACCACGAACTTGAGCAAACTTAATGAAGAAAGCGTTGAGCCGGCCAGGACCGGGTGGTTCTTCCGACTGGTGCGCCGGTTAGTTCCACGGAGCCGCGATCAGCGGACCTTTTTCACCCTGAGCTGGCGCATGATGCAGGCCAATGCGGATTACAAGATGCGGGTTTATCCCCAACTGGCCAGTGGTCTAGTAGTGCTGATCCCAATGGCACTGATTCCTTTCGGTCTAGCTGACGGAGCGAACCGCAATATTTGGACTGCTTTGCGGGGCAGCTGGACGTGGAGCTTCTTGCAAGTGTACGCCATCGCTGAGCTGCCCGTCGCGGTGTACTTCCTGCGCTTCAGTCAGCATCCAGAGGCACTGAAAATTTTTGCGACATTGCCGCATTTTGACAAATCAGTGTTCTACCGAGAAGCCATTCGGACTGTGTATCTGCGCCTGGCCGTCCCACTGATTCTTGTCTTAGGCCTGATTACTTTGCTTTTCTTGCCGCCGCTGCATGTATTGAGCAATACGGTCCTGGCCCTCGGGGTCGGCTTGCTCATGACCCTGCTCAACGGGACGTTTATGTCCGGCACAGCGCCGTATAGCCAAGTTTTCCAAACCGGCCAAGTGAATACCGGGGCGACGTGGGCCGCCTCGCTGCTGGACTTTATCATTGCTTTGGCCGCCGGTCTGCTCGGCGCCTTCGTGCCCTGGTGGGCGGTGCTCATCGTTGGGACAGTGATTCTGGCTGGCGGCTGGGTGGTATTGGGCCGCAGTTTCAAAGACGCTAACTTCATCTTGCCGGGTGAAGCAGATTTTAATTAATCGATCCCGTGTTGATCAAGCCGCTGACTGACTGTCGGCGGCTTTTTGCGTTGGCGTATAATAGACCCCAGTCATATTTTTTAGAAAGCGTGATGTGTTGTGTCCCAAAAGCAAGTTAAACCCGCCCGGCGGGGAATCGTCATGACCGCCGTCTTTATTGCTACCTTCATGACCAGTGTGGAAGTGACCATCGTCACTACCGCCTTGCCGTCGATCATCAGTGCCTTGCATGGTCTGGCGATGCAGAGCTGGATCATGAGTGCGTATCTGCTGACGACGGCGATCACGACCCCGATTTACGGCAAGCTGGCGGATGCCTGGGGTCGGCGGCGGATCTTCCAGTGGGGCGTGGTGGTCTTCACGGTCGGGTCCTTTCTATCCGGTCTGGCCCCCAGTATCGGTTGGCTGATTGCCGCCCGGGGAATCCAGGGCATCGGCGCGGGGGCAGTGATGCCGCTGACGTTCACAATCATTGCCGATTACTATGACTTCAGCGAACGGGCTAAGGTCCTAGCGCTGAATAACACCGCCTGGGGGCTGTCGGCTTTGGTAGGGCCGCTGATCGGCGGTTTTCTAGTCGATACGCTGTCCTGGCACTGGGTATTCTTCGTCAATGTACCGCTGGGCATTCTGGTGGCATTCTTGATTCAAGTCGGCTATCGAGAGAAGCGGCCGGCCTCGGTTCAGTTGACCATCGACTGGCCTGGCATCCTCTGGCTCACCAGCTGTTTGGTCACTTTACTGCTGGGCATCCAATTCCTGCTGCGGGCCCCTTGGCTGGCCGGTCTCCTGCTGGTCATCGCGGCCGTCAGCTTAGTGTTCTTCGGGCGTACAGAAAAGCGCCAGCGTGATCCGCTGATTGCGCCGACCATGTTTGCTAACCGGACGTTTGCCATTCAAATCGCCACCGCTATGATCCTCAGCGGGGTTTTGATCGGTTATCAGGTGTATTTCCCCATATGGCTGCAATCCCTGTACCGGATCGGCGCGACGGAGGCGGGCTTCGTTGTCACCTCCAGTTCCGTGATGTGGCTGACGTCGTCTTTCTTTGTCGGACCGCTGATCGCGCGGTTTGTGCCGAAACGGATCAGCCTGGTGATCATCACCGTCTTGCTGCTGAGTTATGCCAGTCTGACGCTCGCCGGGCTGCATTTTCCGATGTGGGTGTTCTACGTCATTGCCATGATCAACGGCACCGGCATGGGCATCGTCATTTCGATGAATACGATCCTCAGTCAGCATATGGTGCCGGCGGCGATGGTCGGGTCAGCAACGAGTGTGCTCACCCTCGGCCGGTCGCTGGGCCAGACGGTGATGACTGGGGTGTACGGTGCGGTATTGAATCTGGTGATCCGGTTCACCCGCGGGAATATTCCCTTTGCCCAAATCAATGGGGTGATCAGCGCCAAGGGCAGCCGGGTCCGGCCCACGCTGGCGATGGATCAGGTGATTCTGACCAGTCTGCACGGCGTCTTCTGGGTCGTCGTGATCATGCTGGCTGTGGTCTGGTGGATCAACTGGCGGGATCCATTGCATACCGTTATTGATCAAAATCAGGCGCATTAAAAATAAGGGCTATCCCGGCGGGGGACAGTCCTTATTTTTAATGTGCTTAATTCATTTGCTCTTCGGCTTCCAGACCGGCGACAACGTCTTCGTTCACGTAGACAGACACTTGGCCGTCACTCACTGGGAAGGTGCCGACGCCGTTTTCGTCCAACTTGACCTTGGCGTCATTGTTGCCCAGCATGTCCACGAAAGTCTGGCCGGCATGGACGGCGGAGACCGTCATTTTCTTTTCACCGCCCTGCTGGTTGGTCATGATCACCGCGTAACCGGACAGGTCATGATCAAAATCGCCAGTCCGCGTCCAGCCAATGATGTTCGGGTCGTCTAAGTAGTCCACCATGCGGCCATAGGCGAGGTACTCGCGAATCTTCAGCATCCGGACTAACCCTTGGCCGACCGGCGCGGTATCCTTCGCCGGGATACCAAACAGGTCGCCCCAGAAGACAGTGGGGATACCAGCACTGCGCAGCAGAATCAGTGCATAGGCGTGGAGCTTGAACCAGCCGTCAACCCAAGACTCCAAGCTCTGACCGACTTGGGTGTCATGGTTGTCCACGAAGGTAACGGCGAAGTCCGGCCGGTCTTTGACTAAGGTATGGTCAAAGATATGGCGCATATCGTACTTGCCCATGGTGGTGGCGGCTTCGTACAAATTGAAGTGCAGGGGCACATCAAACAGGCTGATGATATTGCCGGAGTTGTCCAAGTAATTATTCAGGGCGTTGATATCGTCGGACCAGTATTCGCCGACCACGAAAAGATGGTTGTCGTGTTCGGCCCGGCGGTGGAGCAGCCAATCAACGAAGGCATCGAACTTGATATGCTTGACCGCATCCAGCCGATAACCGTCCGCCTGGGTCTGTTCCTGGAACCATTTACCCCATTTGTCCAACTGTTCCTTAGTATCGGGATTTCTCATATCCAAGTCGCAACCCATTAAATAGTCATAGTTGCCGTTTTCGGGATCCACTTTAGGTTCCCACTCTTTGGTGTGGAACTTATAGATGGCGTGATTCTTGCTGCGGCCATCGTAGTCGATGCCGGTGAAGTTCTTCCAGGTCCACACGTAATCGTTGTACTTGCCGTGCCGACCGGGGAAGGTGAACTTGGTCCAGGCTTTGATTTCCTGAGTGTCGCCGGTGGGCTTCAACCGGTCGTCAAAGGAATAGCTCTTAGCCTTGACATTTTCTGCCTCGTCGGCACCCATGAAATGATCCACCACGATGTCGGGAATGACTTTCAAACCGGCTTCGTGGAGGGCTTTGATGGCGGCCAAATACTCGTCTTTCGTACCGTATTTAGTGCGCACCGTTCCTTTTTGATCAAATTCGCCGAGGTCATACAAGTCGTAGGTGCCATAACCCACGTCGTCGATGCCGGCGGCACATTTAGAGGCGGGGGGCAGCCACACAGCGGTGAAGCCCATGGCTTTGATCTGTTTTGCCTGGTGGGCGAGACGCTGCCAGTGCTTACCGTCGTTGGGCAAATACCATTCGAACGCCTGCAGAATTGTTTCTGCCATGACAAAACTCCTTCCTAGAATATGCCAGGCGCGAGCGTCTGGCAGTTACCTCTATTGTACCCGCTTGCGGGGTCGGCGGGCGACTTTTTTCGGGCGATGGCGGTGGCCAATCCGTGGTAAACTAATGTTTAGGTGTATTTTTCAGAAAAGGGTGTGGTGGCGTGTTACCGCAATTAACCAATCAGGGCAAGATTCTCAGTGAAAAGTCTGTATTTAAGGGCCGTATTTTCTCCGTCAGCCAGAGGCAGATTCAGACACCGGACGGGCTGACGGTGGAACGGGACGTCGTGACCCATATTCCGGCGGTGGTCATTCTGGCCCTGACCCCAGACCGGCAGCAGGCATTGCTGAATGTGGAGTACCGGGCCGGGATCAACGCGGAGAGTTACTCCTTGCCGGCGGGGCTGCTTGATCCGGGTGAAACGCCGCTGCAAGCAGCTGTGCGGGAGACCAAGGAAGAGACCGGCTATACGCTGACCCAGCCCCAAGCGATGACTCAGGTCAGTACCAGCGAGGGCTTCAGCAGTGAGACCAATACGTTGGCCTGGGGCATTATTGACCCTGCCGAACGCGGTCAGCAGCACTTTGACCACGATGAATTCGTGAACTCCAAGCTGGTGCCTTTTGCCGATATCGTCGAAGCCGTCAAGAACGGTACGATCCATGCCGGCCAGGCGGTGGCGGCGGTCACTTATTACTTAAGCTTTATTCAGAAATGAGGTTGTGACATGCAAGATGCCAAGTTTACGCCACCATTATTTCCCATCGGCCTGGGATCCTGGCACATCGGCGATGACCCGGAGGCGGCGGACCATAACGCTCAAACCGTACGCTTTGCTCTGGATCACGGGGTTAACGTTCTGGACACCGCGGAGATGTACGGTGATGGGGCGTCCGAAACGGTCGTTGGCCGGGGGATGGCTGGTGTGGACCGGGACAAGGTCTTTCTCATCTCGAAATTCTATCCGTGGCATGCTTCGGCCCGCGACCTGCCCAGAGCACTGGAAGGCTCGCTGCGCCGGCTGAATACTGATTACTTAGATCTCTACTTGCTCCATTGGCCCGGTCAGGTACCCCTTGCTGAGACGATCAAGAATTTGCAAGATCTGCAACGCCAAGGGCTGATCAAACAATATGGGGTGTCGAACTTCGATGCCGCCGCCATGCAGGAATTGTTCCGGGTACCCGGCGGATCTGAAGTCCAGTATAACGAAGATTTGTATCACCTGGGTAGTCGGGGGATTGAATATGACCTGCTGCCCTGGCAGCGGCAGCATGGTGTGCGGCTGATCGCCTATTCGCCTCTGGCCCATGATTGGCAGACACGGCAAAAGATTACCGGTAAGGAGACCTTGCGAGCGGTGGCCAAGGCTCACGGGGCAACACCGTTCCAAATCATGCTGGCTTGGGCGATCCGGGATGGGCAAACCATTGCCATCCCAGAATCCACGAATCCGGACCATGTGGCGACAAATATTGCTGCGGCAAAAATCACACTGACGAAACAGGATCTGGCCGCGCTGGATCACGCTTTCCCCGGACCAACGCAACCGGAAGCACTGGACGTTCTGTGACAAATTGCTTGCACCGATTCTGGCCGGCCAGTATACTGGAACAAGTTCGCGCGGGTCATCCGCGCAAGTTCGTTACGGAGCAGAGAGGGGAAATCAGTGACAGTGTTAGTTATGGCTGGTGTGATCGGCAGCGGGAAGAGTTCGTTGACCCAGATCGTCGCCGATCGATTGGGTACGCAACCGTTCTATGAGAGTGTGGATAATAATCCCGTACTGCCGTTGTTTTACAAAGGTAATAAAATCGCCGAAGAGAAACGGGCGGCAGGTGATTTAGAGGCCCGCAATCCCTATGCGTTTTTGCTGCAGATCTACTTCCTGAATACGCGCTTCCATTCGATCAAGGCAGCCTTGACCGACGACAACAATGTCTTGGATCGGTCAATCTATGAAGACGCCATTTTCATGAAGATGAATACGGACAACGGCAACGCCACTGAGGAAGAGTACCTGATCTACAAGGATCTCTTAAATAATATGATGGAAGAACTCAAGGGTCTGCCTAAGAAGGCCCCGGATCTGCTCATCGACATTCACGTCAGCTACGAAACGATGGTGGAGCGAATCACCAAGCGTGGGCGGCCGTATGAACAGATTACGACCGATCCGTCCCTGACGGACTATTACCAGACGCTGATTCAGTATTACCAAACCTGGTATGCCAACTACGACAAGAGTCCGAAGATGCAGATCGACGGTGATCGCTATGATTTTGTCAGCAATCCCGCTGATCGGGCGGCGGTGATGGAGCAGATCACCAGCAAACTGCATGCAGTCCGAGGCGACATGAACGCCACGGCTTAGGCAGGCTGGCAGGAAACGACTTTGCTGAAGAGGCAGAGTCGTTTTTTTCTGTTTCAACGGATAAAACTTGTCCTCTTACGCACCTTGGACTAGCAATCCAGAGGAGTAATCGGTACCATGACAGATAAAGACATTACGAAAGGGAGTTCATCATGCAGGATATACGGCTGATTGCCACGGACATGGACCATACATTATTGACAGAAAAGGGGCAGCTGCCGCCGCAAATGGGATCTTATATCGACCGTCTGACCGATGCCGGCATCCTCTTCGCCATTGCCAGCGGTCGGCCCATCTATACGCTGCGCAAGCTTTTTGCGGCCAGCAAAGAGAAAATGGCCTTTATCTGCGATAACGGCGGGTCGATTTATCTCCACGGCCAAAATATCTACAAATCGCTGATCCCGGTTAAGGAATACCAGGAAATGGTCGGCTATGTGCTGGACGATACCGATGGCCGGCCCATCGTGTGCGGTCTGGATGCCGCGTATATTCCGAAAGAAGACGCGCGGTTTGTACCGGTGTACAAGACTTTCTATGCCAATGTTAAATTGGTGGACGATATCCGCCATTTGGATGTGGAAGCCAACAAGTTTACTATTTACTTCCCTAATTTGGACAGTGAGAAGCAGTACAAGGACGTCTTCGGTCCGGCTTTCGGCAATCGCTACTCCGTAGCGGTCAGCGACAACGATTGGATCGACATCATGAACTTCGGCGTCGACAAGGGCCGGGGCATGCGTATGTTAGGCAAAGAGCTGGGGATCAAGGCAAACCAAATGATGGCCTTTGGCGACTCCTTCAACGACGTGGAGATGCTGCAAACGGTGAAATACAGCTACCGGGTCGGCAACGCCAACCCCGGTATTTATCAGTACGCGGATTACGTCACGGGCACCAACGATGACTATGGGGTCCTGCAAGTGATCAAACAAGTCCTGGCCGCTCAGCGGCGGGGTTAGCAGCCGCTTTTTCGGTTTCCCGCGTGAATGTGCTATCATTTTAATAAAAGCAGACGGTCCAGGAAAGTACACAATACCGAGGGGGAACGCGCATGCGAAAGAAAACAATTGGCTGGTTAGTCGGCATCGTTGTTGTCGTGCTGATCGTTTTAGGCGTTGGCGGGTATGCGGTCAACGGCAGTCGAACACGGCAGCTGGACAGCGCTATCAGCGCGCTGCGCAGCAATAATGCGGCCAAGGTGCTGCCGTATTTAACCGTGGACGATAATGCCATGCCTTTAACCACGCGGAATATCAAACCGCTGCTGACCTATTTCCAGACGCACCCGGATCAATTGAACCGCCTGGCCCACGAGGCTCGGCGGGGGGATGGCGACGATGTACTGGATCTGGTGGAATTCGACCGGATCGGCCGCCGCTGGCTGGTTTATCCCCGTTACGGCTTCAAGCTCGAAGCGGTTCACCCGCGGCTGACCACGAATGGGACAACGACCCAAGTTCGAGTCAACGGCCGGTTATTGACGACAGTCCAGGGAACGGTTCGGGGTCAGCGAATCGGGCCGCTGCTGCCCGGGCGCTACACCTTTACCGCCAAGGACACTCAAGGCGCTGGCCGTACCGTGGTGAAAGATTATGTTAACTCGGATGATCCAGAACTGAATTTAACATTCCAAGCCAACCAACGGCCAGCTAGCGGGAGCGGCACGACCGCCACGGCGCTGCCAACGACGAAAGAGGCTGATAACCTGATCGAAGATGCCTTTGATGAAATCGAAGACGTCAGCAATGGTGATTTGACCCAAAATAATCAGCAGCTGGACGTGATCTTCGTTAACGGTGAACAGAACAAGGCTTACCAGACCGTTCTGCAGCAGGCGAAGGAATACATTGGCCAACAGCACGTGGGCGAATTGAATCTCGACGTCCAAACCAACGGTGCGCAAATCGACACCAAGGGCGCGGTTACCTTAGCCTTCACCGCAGCGTTTGGCCCCGACGAAGACGATGATACCGATGCCCGAGTGCGGACGTACGACTATACCGCGACGCTGGTACATCAAAATAACCGCTGGCTGATTCAGGACATCAGCAAACCGACCCAAGTAGCCAATGCGGCCGACGATGATTAAGATTCAGCAGTATCGGTCCTAAGCCGCTTGCCGACCACCTAATCTTTCCGTTACACTCAAATAACAGAAAGGCAGGGTGGTTTTTATGACACCAGTTCTTACCTTGGCGGCACCAATCGTCGCTAAAGAGCATTCCATCGGTGGAGCGATTGCCATTGGGGCATTGGTCGCCATCGTGTTGATCGTTTTCTTGATTATTAAGCTGTTCGGCATGATCCTGCGGCATCCAATTATCAGTATTCTGCTGTTTGCCGTGGGCGGTTTCGCTATTTTCAAATTCGCTCTGGCCGGCATCATCGCCGTGGGCGCGCTGGCTGCTGTGGGTGCCGGAGCACTCTGGCTGAAGACCGGAGACCAGTAACTAATTCAAAAGTAAAAGTAAAGGAATGACTGATTATCGCAGCGCCAATGATTATTGGACTTCATGTCCAAGTAAAAGTAGATCGTAAACTCGGCAGTACCCATCCAGAGCACGCCAACATTGTTTATCCGTTAAACTACGGGTATGTTGACGGCGTCGTGGGCGGGGATGGTGATCCCCAGGATGCCTATGTGCTGGATGTTGATCAGCCGGCGGATACCGTAGACGGCTATGTGGTGGCTATCATTCACCGCAAAGACGACAACGAAGACAAATGGGTCGTCGCGCCGAAATTTCGGCTGGTCACTGCCGCAGAAGTGCGCCAAGCGACCCAATTTCAAGAACAGTACTTCAACAGGGAGCGATGAGTGATGCCCATGCATGAATTTTCTGCCAAACCGTTTACCGTCACGCAAAGCGATGATTATCGCCAGTGGGAAGAAACCCGCTGGCGCATCGTGAACACCGAAACCGGTGAAGTCGTGGATGATGCCCAGGGATACGGTTATAAAACCGCACCAAAGGCATATGCGGCTTTTGGCTATAAACAAAAGCCCAAGAAGCACCGCAAAAAGCCGTTGAAGTTGGATAAGACGGTTCAGACTTGGGCGAACAAGCATTCTGATTTCAGCGAAGATTTGAGCGACTTAATTTTTCAAGCCTTAAAAGCTGGCAACTCTGGGCAAACAATCAGCCAACTGATCATGGATGCCTACACGAAATATGTGGCGACGCTGCCAGCAGCGGAGCAGCCAAAATTTTCTGCGGCTGATTTTCGCCGGCATTGGACCGCGTAACATGCTGAACCAGTAAAAACGCGCAACAACACACCAAGATCCGGGCGGGGGAGTACTCACCGGATCTTGATTTTACGGATTGAGTTAACATAATGTATATTATACGAAGCTATCAAAAAGAGCGAAGCTGAGCACTATCGGCGCAGATCATTGATTTGCCAGTAATCCAGCAGCTGTCATGCATGTCCCACATCAGGCTTACAAGATTAATTAACTGGTGCTGACACAGCGATTCTAGTGCAAGCTGACAACAATCAACGGATAACTTTGGCCAGCTGAATCCGCTCAGCGGCTGATCAATACACAGGCTTCGTTAGCACGGTCCAGTCGGTAAAAGTTTGTTCCGTGGGATCAAATTGACCATGTTGACGAACTGTTTCAGCGGCCTTGACCACCAACGGCGAACATGTCGTCAGACTAATTTCAGCCAACGGCAGCCACACAGCACCTAAAGCATCCTGACCAGTAAATTGCGCTGCCTGATCAGCCAACTGACCGGTCCAGGTATCGATCCAATAAAACACACAGCGATGCTGATTCAGCTGCCAGTGCTCATATTGCCAGGGATACCGGAAACCTGTAATGCCCAGTTGATGGGCTTTGGTGACAGTTAAACCGGTCTCTTCCTGGATTTCTCGAACAACGGTATGGGCCATTTCTTCACCGTCTTCAGGTGTCCCACCGGGCAAGTCATAGCGGTTGATGTATGGGCCGCCGGTTTTCTTAATGACCGCAAGCTTCCCATTTTCTGAAAGTATACCGTATACTCCAAAGGCTTGATGAAATTTAGTTGACATAACATATCTGATCCTTTCAACTTTAGCGTAACTTTAATAGCCAAAAACGTCGTTTCGCTGTATTCTAGGTAATGAAAGCATTTTTGTAAATAGACATGAGGTGACACCTTTTTATGGATAAACGCATCCCCCCGATTGTACGACCGGCCGCTATTGTATCGCTGATCTTGCTCGTGGCCGCCACAAACGTGGTGGTTGATACCTATAGTCCGGCCAGCATCCGGATTCGTCAAGAACAAAAACAAAAGAAGAGTTCAAGCAGCAGTTCAGCCAGCACGAGCAGCGCGAGTACCAGCTCCCGCCCTGCCCCAGCCAGTTCCAGTTCTTCGGCGGATGAAAGCAGCAGCGCCAGCGATAACTCGGCAAGTTCCAGCAGTGATACATCGGCCAGCAACAATTCCAGTTCTTCGGCGTCATCGTCCAGTAATGATACTGATACGTCGGATGACACCAGCGGTGATACCACCACTAACAATGGTGCGACCAATAATAGCGGCAACACTGACACAGACACGAATAACGGCACGACCACCGGCGGCACTAACACCAACAAAGCCAGTTCCAGCAGCAAGACGACAACCGATACACAGAACAATACCGGCGGCACTGACCAGAATAAATAAGGAAGGAGGCATACATCCATGCTTACTCTGCTCGACACAGTTTCCCACATTTTAGGCTACTTCAACATCAACAACAAACCGCTGAACATGGCTTGGACCATTGCCGCCTTTCTTGGCGATGGTTACTTAGCCTATATTACTTTCCTCGCTTTCCGTAACGGGCTGTATGCCCGCGGCGCCATCTATTTGGCGCTGGTCTTGGTGTTCTTGTATTTCATTTACTTGAACTTCATGTACTATTTCACCAAGAAAACGGCAAAATTCGACATCTCGCCCAAGATTGCCAAGCTTTTACCCAGCGAAGAACAAACCGCTGAGCGGCGGCACAACACGGCCGTCTTGGGCAATGGCCTCTTTGATCCCAATGAGACGCTGCCCGCCCACATTTCGGCCACGCCGGATGAACAGGCCTTCTTCCAGCAGCTAATGACCACCCTGGGGCAAGATAATGTCTTGCCGCAGCTGCCCATCAACGCCGCTGGTCACCGGTCACTCCCCTACTTCACCCTGAGCTACACGCCCACCGGGGAGTTGCAGGTCATCGCTGGGACCAATCAGCTGACGGCCCAGCCCATCGGTAAAATCGATCGCGTTGGTTTCGGTAACGTCAATGATCTGGCAGATCAATATGATTTTGCCCTGGCTGAGTTGGCAATTCCCGAAGCTAAGAAAGACCATCCGGATCAGGTAGATTTGCCGGAATTGATTGTGTCCGTCGCTTACCAGCCTAAGCCCAAGACCATGAGCCGGGAAAAACGCAAGCACTAGCCGGCACAAAAAATAAGAGCCTCGGCAGATTTGCTGGGGCTCTTATTTTTGTCACGATTTAATTACTACCGCTCTGCGGGTAAAACGTATACGAGAACTGATCGAGCTTAGAATTCCAATCGAATTGCGTTTGCAGACTGTTTTGCCGCGTTTCTTCATTGCTCAATGGTTCCTTCTCCAACCCCAGCGCCGTCCGGGCCTTGTCGGAGACCCGCTGCAATTCACTGGTCTTGTTGACCACATAGGCCACTTCCTGACCATTATCGTTTACGGTCGTCGCGATACCGCTCAGCTCATCCTGCTTCAGATTCTTCAACGCGCCTTGGTAGTTCTGGTACATCGTGATCAGCTGACTCAGTTTGATATTCGTTTGTACTGACGCACTGACTGCATCCAGGATACTTTGCACGCGGGTCAAACTGTTCAAGGAAATGACGTTGCCGGCAATGGCCGAAATCACCTGCTGCTGCCGCTTCTGCCGGCCAAAGTCACCCTCAACATCTTCCTTCCGCATGCGGGCGTAGGCAAGCGCCATGTCGCCGTTCAAATGCATCTTGCCCTTGGTGAACTTCTGGTTGCCTGTTTCGGTACTGACAAAGGAAAACGGCACATCCACATCAACGCCGCCCACTGCATCCACCATTTTCTTCAATCCGGCCATATCGATCAAAGCGTAATAATTGATGGGCACATTCAACAGTTTTTCAACCGAGTCCATCGCCATGGTTGCCCCGCCAATATTGAAAGCGGAATTGATTTTCTGGTATGTATACGACTTGGCACCGATGATCTGGGCCGCCGTATCCCGAGGAATTGAAAACATCGTCGTTTGCTTGTGCTGCGGATCAACGGTGACCAGAATCATCGTGTCCGAATTGCCGCGGTAACCGTCGCGGCCCTCCGTACCAGTATCCGCTCCTAAAAGGAGGATTGAAAACGGCTTTTGAGCAGCTAAGTCAACCGTGGGCGTTTTCTTCTTAGTGGGTACATAGGTATTATCCGCGGAGTCTTTCACCTGCGTCGCCACGCGCACCCCATAGGCACCGCCAGCGGTCACAAGTAGTAATAGGATAAGCAAAATAATCTTCCATACTTTGCCCTGCTTACTCGGCCCCTGATGATCACTGCGGCGTGGCGGCAGTTTTTGGTCGTTGTCGTTGTTTTGTTGATCCATTACTCTAATTCACCTTCATTGCGTAGTTTGAAATAACGCTCAGTTAGGGTTATCTTACCATATCTTTGTAAAAATACCGGTGGGTAACAGTGATTGAAACGGAAATGCAAAGATTTTCTTAGAAATCAGCATCAGAACCGGAAAAGAACGCCCAGACCGGTGGCTACCGTCACACACAGAGATATAATTGCTAAATTCTGGACGGCTAAGTGGAAGCTGGGTTTCTTCTCCGGCAGCGCCGTGAAAGCCCGACAATTTTTGACGACCTTGGGGACACAAATCAGTGCCAGCAGTGAAAGCAGCGGCAGCACATGCAGGGCGGCAGAGGCCATCAAGCCGCCGGCCGCCGCCAGGTACAAGAGATACCAGAAAATCAGACCGCCGCGTTGGCCGAGGTACGAGACGATGGTATGCCGATGCAGGGTAAGATCTTCCTGCCAATCGGCAATATTGTTAGCCAAGAGCAGTGCCCCAATGGCAAAGGCCAAGGGACTGCTGGCTAGCAAGACACCGGTCAAGGTCGGCGCAGTCAGCGTCTGGCTGGCGCCGACGCCGACATAGACGGTAATCAGCATGATCATCGTCCCCATGGTGAACCCGGAGAAGAATTCCCCCACCGGCAGACCGGCAATCGGCCAAGGACCAGCCGCATAAAGAATACCGACCAGGAAGCAGAAAATACCCAGCCAAAGCAGCGGCCAGCCGGTCCGCGCCACCAGCCACAGACCGAGCATGGCACCGCCGGCCACCAAGGCCACCGTCAGCCAGCCGACTTGGCTCAAGGATAGGTGGCGGGTGCCGATCACGTTAGTTTCCAAGCGGAACTTCTCAGCACCGTTTTTCAATGCGCGCCGGTAATCCTGATAATTATCATTAGCGTCCACCGCCATATTAAACAGGAAGGCCGCGATGATGAAAATCAGCCAGCTGCCCCAATCCTTAGGTGCTGCCGGCAGGTTCCAAAGACAATACAGGATGCCCAATAAGAAAGGAAAAATTGATGCCGTCTTTGCTTTAATTTCAACGAGTTCGAAAAATGCGTCCCAAGTAATCGTGATCAACTCCTATTCAATTTTGGCCAGCCGCTGCCGGATATCTCGACACGCCCTCGATGGTCCGCTATGCTATAGTGAATGTATCTCAATTATTGGAACCGAGGAAATTATTCATGAAGAGCAACCAAACCAAGCAGCCGGTGGACTTCACCGGGATTGCACCGGCCCTGACGACGGTTAAAGCAGCCCTGGCCGCCCAACAATTAGCCGTGCCGCAATACGCCGCTGACTACAACGCCGCCCTGCGGACCACGGGGAAAATGTGGCGGGCGGCGTTGACCATTCTTTTTGCCCAGTTAGCAGCCCCCGAGACGGATACTCTCCCGCCGACAGTCACCACTGGGGCGACGGCGATTGAGATGCTGCATCTGGCCACACTGATGCATGATGACGTGCTGGATGAAGCACCGATCCGCCGCCACCGGCCAACCTTGCAGATGAAGCATGGGAACCATGCGGCCATCTATTTAGGGGATGAATTGCTGGCGCGGTATTTCCGGCTGGTCACCGAGATTGCTCCGGACTTGGCCTTCACCCACTATCATGCCCGGGTGATGCAGCAGATTCTCACTGGCGAGCTGCAGCAGGCTGCTGAGGCCTATGATACCCAGGCCGGCATTGACACGTATATCGCCACGGTACGAGGCAAAACAGGGGCTCTCTTTGGGCTCGCGGCCAAGACCGGCGTCTGGCTGGCCCAAGGCACCCCCGACACTGCTGATACCAGCACCGCATTTGGCGAGAATCTGGGCATCACCTTTCAAATTCTAGATGACCTGAACGATTTTCGCCTGCAGCAAAACTCCGGCAAACCGAAACTGGGCGATTTAGAATCCGGGATCTATACGCTGCCCCTGCGCCTCGGGATGCGTGACTATCCCCAGCTGCAGGCCCTGCTTGTCGGGCCAGCGCCCGTCAGCGACATCATCGCCTTCCTCCGCCGTCATCCTGATATTATCACCGCCACCGCCCGCCTCGGTCAAGTCTACTTGACTAAGGCCCAGGCAGCGTTAGCCCAGTGGCCGGATACACCGGCCCGGATCCCACTGACCCAAATGACGGCCTACTTGGAGCAAGCCTTACAGCTGACCGACGTCTAATGCGTACAGTGCACGGAAGCGTGCATTATCACGATAGAGCGTTGCTGGCCGCCCAGCCATGGAGATGTGGCCGTCGGTCAAAAAGATTGCCTGATCGGCCTGTTCCAGTCCCTGCAGATGGTGGGTCACCCAAATCAGCGTCCGATCGGTACTGGCTTGCATAATCATCGCCATGAGCGCCTGTTCTGTAATTGGATCCAACCCAATCGTGGGTTCATCCAATAAGAGGACAGGCGTTTTTTTGAGCAGAATGCGCGCCAGGGCCAAACGCTGCTGCTGGCCGCCGGAAAAACGCTGGCCGGACTCGGTGACCACGGTGTCTAAGCCAGCCGGCAAGCTCCGTACCACGTCGGCCAACCCCACGGCCTGCAAGGCAGCCCAGATCGCGTCATCAGCCGCATCAGGGGCGCCAAGGCGGATATTGGCCCGAATCGTGGTATTGAATAAAAATGGCGCTTGGTTCAAGTAGCCGAATAATGCCGGCCGGGCCTGCTGCAATTGGGCCACTGGAATCCCGTTGACGGTGATCTGTCCCTTCTGCGGGGTCAGATCCCCTAACAGCAATTGCAGGATCGTTGTCTTGCCCTCACCGCTGGGTCCAAGAATAGCCACTTTCTCCCTCCCGTGAACCGTCAGACTGAAATCATCCAACAGCTTGGGCTGATCCGGCCCATAAGCAAAGGTGACATGGTCAAACTTGATTTCTTGAATCGCCGCTGGCACGTCAGCCTGGGCCACCGGTGCCGGAGCAGCCGCCGCCACACTGGCACTCAACTCGTTCAAATGGGCTAAGGAATCAGAATACAGCGGGACCTCGGCCATCGCCTGGGCCACCGGCAGAAAGCAATCGATCAGCGGAAAAAGCGATAGGACAACGGCGGCGGAATAATTCGCTAACCGCTGGGAACCGCCTAGCAGCCGCTGCGTCCCCAGAATCAGGCCTAGCGCCAAGAGACCGAAGATTACCTGGATGGCAAAATTGCGCCAGCGCTGGAACCGTTCCTGGGCAGCAACGCTCTGCTGCGTCACGCTGGCATCGTCATTGCCCGCCGCCGTGAAGCGGTCTTGGCGATGAGTAATCACCCAGTCGCCAAGACCTAAGTAGTGTTCGGTGACAGTCGCATACTCATGCGCTTTACGCGCCTTTTGTACCGCGTACCCGCTGGCCGCCTGACGCAGGGACAGCATCGGCACGACAATCAGAACCACCGCTAAGATCAGTGCCACTGCAATGGCGCCCAGCCAGGTGAAAATACCCATGACGATCGTCACCAGCAGCCACACCAAATACGCGACAATTGTCGGAAAAATTGTGCGCAAATAGAAATTTTCCAGATGATCCAAATCATCGGCCAGCAAACCGAAAATCTTGCCGGTTTGCTGATGTTCATGGAGAAAGGCTGCGTCTTTGGCCAGAGTCCGGTACAACTGGACCCGCAGCTTGGACACCACATTCAGCACCCAGTTATGGCTGTTGATCCGTTCCAAATATTTGAATGCCGGCCGGCCGATCCCAAACGCACGGGTCAGGACCACCGGCACATAAACTGCCAGAATATTGAACGGATGGGTAGCCGACTTGCTGATCAGGTAGCCAGACGTAAACATCAGCGCTCCGGCACAGATAAACGTCAGCACTCCGACGAAGAAAATCAACGCCAACCGCAATTTATTTTGTTTCAGGTACGGCCAAAACCAATGGTCGTTATGCCACGCTCGGAGATAATTCCGTAGGCGCGGTTTAGTTTTCTGCGAAGTGTGCATCTTGTTTGCCCCCCATTTCTGCCACTAATCGATCCAGTGCCCCACCGGTCCCCCGTAATTGGGCAAGGGTGCCCTGCTCACTGATCCGGCCGTGTTCCAACACGATGATCTGATCCATGGCCGTGAGCCAGTGCAGCCTGTGGGTGGCGAAAATAACCAAATGATCCTGAAACAGCGGCAGCAAGGTCTGCTTCAATTCATATTCCGTTTCAATGTCCAAATGCGCCGTCGGTTCATCAAACAGCAGGATCCGCCGATGGTGATCCAGCAAGACCCGCGCCACTGCGATCCGTTGGGCCTGACCGCCGCTGATGCCCCGCTGGCCCTCACCAATCATGGTGTCCAAGCCAGCCGGCAAAGCCGCCAGCCAATCAGTCAACCCCGCTTGCCGCGCGGCCTGCTGGACTGCCGCATCACTGGCGTCCGGCACATAGAAACGGATATTGGCCGCGATCGTCGCCGAAAAAATATACGGATCCTGGGGAATATAACTGACACTGTCCTGCCACTGCGGTTGGTTAAAGCTGGTCAGCGGCTGTCCGTCCAGCGTGATCCGAGCACCCTGCTGCGGCTGGTTAAACCCGGCCAATAAATTCATCAGCGTCGATTTGCCGGAACCAGAACGGCCGATAATCGCAATATTGGCCATACCAGCGGCCTGTAAATGAATGTCGTGCAGGGCTAAAGTATCCGCCGCGGCATCCGGATAATGAAAATCAACACTGGTCAGCGTCAGCTGACTGTCAGCGCCCCACCCTGCCCAGTCGATGGCCTGGGCCACCGGGGGTACTGGCGTCGCTAACAGGTCATTGACCTGCTGCAGTGCGTTTTTACCATTCAACGTCGCGTGATAATCATCACCAAACTGGCGAATGGGTAAAAAGAACTCCGGCGCCAGGATCAAACTGACCAGAGCCGGATATAAGACGATCGATCCGTCGATCAGCCGGTACCCCAGAAATACCGCAATAATCGCGATTGCCAAGGTGGTAAAAAAATCCAGCGCAAACGTCGACGTCAACGCGACTTTGATCACGCTCATCGTCTTCTGGCGAAACCGCTCGCTCACCGAATAGATCTGATCTTCGTACTGATCGGAAACACCCAGCATTTTCAGCGTCGGCAAGCCTAAAATCGTATCCACAAAGGAATTATTCAGCTGGGTGAAGTCCGCATACTGCTGATTCGACTTGGCGCGAGCAGCGAGGCCCAGAATGGCCATAAAGAAGAAGATCAGCGGCAGCATAATGAACAGCACAATGCCGCTTACCCAGTTTTCGTAAAACACATAAATCAGTGTCAGCAGCGGTACAAAAATCATGTCGGTCACTTTCGGCAAAACCGTTTGAATATAGGTTTTCACTTGGTCCAAGCCGTCGATCACGACGGTCACCGCCGATCCGGTGCCGGTACGGTGCAGATAGGCCGGGCCAAGCCGAAAATATTGCCGCTGGATCAACGGCCGCAGCCGCGTAATGTTCTCATCCGCATAGTGCGTGGCCGCTTGGTTTTTTGCCACATCCATCAATTGGCGCAGGATGAAAGCACTAAAAAATACCAGCATCGGCATAAGCAATGCTGATATTTTTCGTAATTGCCAAATGGCCACAAGCGCCTGGGATAACCCGATTGCCTGGGCAACGATGGCGGCGGCCTGGATGAATGACAGCAGGCTCAAAACCATCAGTTGCCGGCGAATCCGGGGAAATTGAAATAGGCTCTTGTCGATCACGTTAACAAAACTCCTTCAGTGGCGTTAATAGCCGTTGTCGCCCTGAACGTCGTCGAGACTAATCCGCTTGCGCTGGATGTAATAACTCCAGATAAAGTAGACGAGTACGACAGGCAGCAGGCAAACCAGAACAATGGTCATGATGTTCAACGTCTTGGGCGATGCCGACGCATCCTTGATCAGCAGGCTGAACTTCGGATCCGTAGCGATGAGTACCCGGGGAAAGAGACCATTGAAGATAAACGCAATGATCCCCGCCAGCGTGACACCAGTACCAATGAACGCCAACCCGCCGCGCACATGGGCGGCTGCCCAGTGGCCGCAGATCGTGGCCAGCAGGATAATGACCGTAATGATCCAAGTGGAGATCGGCCGTGCCCGGTAGAAATCGGTTTGGAAAATGGCCAACAGCACGAAGACAATCAAGGCCGGATAGGCGATCCAATAGACTTTGCTGGAGACATGGAGCATCTTACGGGCATCAGCCGCTGGCAGCTTCAGGCTCAAGAAATGCAGCCCGTGCAGGAAGGAGAAGTATACCGTGGCGACCCCGCCAACAATGGACAGCCAGTTGCAGACCTGCCAAAAGCCGGCCCACACATTACCTTGCGCATCCATCGGCACGCCTTGAATCAAACTCGTGAGCATCATGCCCAAGAAGAACGGCGCACACAGGCTGCCGCCAAAGTTGGCCCACTGCCAAACGCTGAGCTCCCGCGGTGTTTCCGCATGGGCAGCAAATTCAAACGAGACACCCCGTAAAATCAACGCGACCAGCGTCAAGAACAGCAGGATGTAGTAGCCGGAAAACAAGCTGGCATACCACAGCGGGAACGAGGCAAACATCGCCCCGCCGGCTGTGATCAGCCAAACTTCATTGCCGTCCCAGTGCGGACCGATTGCCCGCATATACAGTTGCCGCTCAGCCGGTGTTTGGGCCACCAGCCGGGTCGCCATGCCGACACCGAAGTCAAAACCATCCAGGAACAAGAAGATGGCGAACAACAGGGCAATGACGCCATACCATAATAATTGCAAAATTGTCATGCTTGATACGCCTCCCCTGCATGCTGCTGAGCAGATGCTGGTTTTTGCTCAGACGCCGTCGGTTCTTCCGGTCCGTGGTGCAAGGTCCGCCGAGAATAGAAGACCATCACGCCGCCCAGAACACAGAACAGCAGCAAGTACACGATGTTCGTAAACCAAAGCTGACCCGCGGTAACGGTCGGACTAACCGCGTCTGCGATCGTCTGCAAACCGTAAACGACCCACGGATACCGGCCCAGTTCAGTGATCAGCCAGCCGCCGGTAGTCCCAACAAATGGCAGATACGTACAAATGCCTAGAATCCACAGGAACCAGCGCTTGTCACCCAAGGTATCTTTCTTCACGCGACTCCAAATCAAGGCGCAAAACGCGAGCAGCGCACTCAGTACGCCAGCCAAGGCCATGAACCGGAAACTCCAGAACAAAGTCTTTACTGGCACATAGTAATTCATATCCTTGCCAAACTTCTTGTCATACTTGGCATGGAGTTCCTTGTTGATCGTATTCATGCCCTTAACTGAACCCGTAGTGGAGTGATAGGACAGAATGGACAATAAGTAAGGAATGTCGATACTGGCTTTAGTCTCTTTATTCTTGGTATCAATCAATGCGACAGCCTGCCAAGATGCCGGGCTGCCGGTATCTTTGTAAATGCCTTCCGTCGCGGCAAACTTCATCGGCTGATCGTTGATGATGTACCGCGTCTGCATATCGCCGGCACCGATCGTCAGCAGCGAACCGACTAACGCCAGCCACGCGCCGACTTTTGCCGACTTGGTGAAGAACTCCCGGTGATTCTTGCGCAGCAGGCCAAAGGCACTCATGCCCAGTACGACCATACCGCCGGTCATCACCGCCGCAAAGATGACGTGGGGAAATTCGACCCACAATTGCGGATTGCCGACAACAGCCATGAAGTTCGTCAAGCGCACATGGCCGGTCTGAGTATTGATCTCAAACCCAGTCGGATGCTGCATGAAACTATTGGCCGCCAAGATCCAAATCGCCGACAGCGTAGAACCCAGCCAGGTCAGCCAAATAAAGATGACGTGCACCGCGGGCTTGAACCGATCCCACGTGAACATCCAGACCCCGATAAAGGTCGATTCCATGAAGAATGCCAGCAAGGCTTCAATCGCCAGCGGCGCCCCGAAGATATCGCCCATGAACCGAGAATAGTTGGACCAGTTCATCCCGAATTGGAATTCCTGAATGATCCCGGTGACAACCCCAACAGCAAAACTCAACAGGAAAATCTTACCCCAGAATTTTGCCATCCGCTGATACAGCGGCTTTTTTGTTCGAACATATATGGTCTCCATGATGGCGACGGCCAGGGCTGTCCCAATAGACAGCGGCACGTAAAAGAAGTGGAAGATGGTGGTCATCGCAAATTGAAACCGCGACAAATCCAGCACACTCGCTAAACCGATCATGAATATCCCCCCTTAGTAGATGGGACACAGTGTCCCTCATCAATAATAGCAGCCGCCCGGCCGCTCCCGCGGCAACCGGACAGCGGTGAAGAAAAAATATTAATTGCTTTCCAGCATGGTCCGCACATTAGCCAGTTCTAAGACCGACCGATCATTGACCAGTTTCTTCAGCGGGCCGACGATGACGCCCTTGAACTTCCAGTGGCCCAGCATGTTGATCTCCGCGACCCCGCTGGTCGGCCCTAAGGAACAAACCGTCCCCAGACTGTGGAACGTAAACTTGCTGGGTGTCCGGCCGCTGACCTGGGCCCGAATGTTGTGGGCGGCAGTATCCGCCTGGGCGATGGCAATTTGCGCCGTCGTAGGATACAGGCGGCCGCTGGCCGGATCCGGTACCGCAGAGACGTCACCAATAATGTATTCATTGGGATGATCTTTAACGGTCAGGTCATCTTGCACCATGACCCGATTGCGCTTCTGCGCGTAACCGGAATCCGCGATCACGTGACTGCCCTGCACCCCAGTCGTCCAAATGATCGTATGGGCGGTATAACTGGTGTCTTTACTGTGAACCACACCGGGATCAATTTGGGTAATTGGTGTACTGGTGTGGAATGTGACCCCATGACTCTCCAAATAATGCACCGCATAATCAGCTAGATCTTGGGAGAACATGGGCAGTACCTTGGGCATTGCTTCAATACAGTCAATCTTAATTTGATCGGCTGGCAAATGATACTGATCAATGAGTTTCGGCAGCCGGTGTACTAATTCACCCAGGTATTCGATACTGGTAAATCCGGCCCCGCAAACAATGATCCGCAAATCATCGGGATCCTGACTCTGACTAAAATGTGCTAAGGTTTCTTCCAAATGCTTCCGTGCAGCCACCGCGGTATCGATATCGATCAGCGGCAGTGCATTTTCCTCAGCACCCGGAATGCCAAACGTTTCGGATTCAAAGCCCAGACTGTTGATCAAATAATCATAAGGCAGCGGATCATGATGAGCTAATTCAACCCGTTGCTGGTCGCGGTCAATCTTCGTCACGGTATCGACAACCAGATTGACATTGTCCGGCAATGATGCCCGCAGACTAAAGGTAATGTCGGCAGGCTCTTTATTCCCCACCGCCACCTCGTGCAGTTGGGTGGACTCATAATGATACGGATGATCGTTGACGATGGTAATCGTCAGTTGTGATGCATGTTTAGCCAAGAGCTTGGCGGCCCGCAACCCTGCGTAGCCAGCCCCTAAAATTAATACATTGGCCATAAACATAACTCCTTTCAGCAATAACTCAATTACCCTTCTTAATGGTAGCACGCAACTGTATTTTTTGCAGTGAAAGCGGCCGCAAAACTTCATTTTCAGACTTAGTTTTCAAAATAAAAAGGCGCTGGACCGAAATTCGCTCTTCGTACGCCGGGCCAATGCTCCGCAAGCTGCGCATTGGCCCTAGGTGTGCTAGAACTCGAATCTCGACCCAGGCCTTTAACAAACTAACCGGCTATTTACCGGCAATCTAGTTCGACATAATCCGATTCACCGTGAAGAAAACAACGCCTTTCATTGCTTCTTGTTCTGGCGTATAGATCTTATACATTGCTTGGACCATGTCCGCGACACTGGTTCCCGCGGGGGAACCGACAGCGGTGGGCGGGAAATGGCGCAAGCCTTGTTCGAACGTGTCGAACGTATTGATGTCCGTGACGACAGCGGCCACTTCGTGCTTGCCGTCTTCCGGCGCGGGCACAAAGTGGATGATATCCATCGGCTGGACTTTATCAATATCCGAATTGCGCAACCGAATCTCCACTGTCTTCGTGCCGGCTTTCAACAGATCGAATTGATCTTGGTACAGGTGCAGCTGCCACTCTTGCATGGTTTACCCTACTTTCCGAAGGCCTCCGTCAACGGCGGCACAACCTGCTTCTTCCGGGAAACGACGCCCGGCAATTGGGCGATATCATTACTCAGGGTGGTGTTAAAGGCCTTGACGAAAATTGCTTTGGCGGTGTCTGTCCCCACAACGATACCTTCTGTATTGGAATCCAGAATATTCGTCACCAGCGCAACGAACAAATCGTAGCCCTTGGCCTTGGCTTCTTGGCCCATGGCGTCTTTGAACTCAGCGATCCGATCATGGACATCCGCTAAATCAACCACGTTGACTTGGGCAATGCGAATACTTTGACCATTCATCGTGAAGCTCTTGGCGTCTTCGTCCACCAAATCTGCGGCCGGCTTGTCGGCGATGTTCGTGCCGGCTTTGAGCATAGTCAAACCATACTTATCCGGATCGATCCCCGCTTCTTTAGCCAAAGCAGCCAATGCTTCGCGGTCCTTATCCGTCGTGGTCGGGGACTTCAACAGCAAGGTATCGGAAATAATGGCAGATGCCATCAGCCCGGCAATATCCTTGGGAATAGCCACTTCGGCCATCTGATATTCGCCATAAATGATGGTGCTGACACAGCCCACTGGTTCAGCATGGTAATACAGCGGTTGGGCCGTATTGAAGTCATGAATCCGGTGGTGGTCAATGACGTGCGTCACTGTAACCTTGGCAATATCCGGTGCTGACTGCTGCGGTTCGTTATGGTCCACCAGCATGACTTCACTGACTTCGTTAGCGACCGTTTTGACGACCCGGGGAGCGGCGTGGTGGAAGTAATTCAACGCGTATTGCGTTTCATCGTTTGGTTCGCCCAAGGCGACCGCTTCCGTGTCATACCCTTTTTGCTTTTCCAAATAGGCATACGCAATTGCTGCAGCGATTGCGTCGGTATCTGGATTCTGGTGCCCAAAAACAAGTTGTTTTGCCATGATTCAACCTCCAACATTATCGTACTTACGCCCTTAGTATATCACAGACGGCGCCTACTCCGGGTCGGCGGCAAGCCGGTCCGCGTAGCTTTTCTCAGCCAAAAATTGCTGCCATTCCGCCATGAAGGTATGCACCCGGGGAATAGCAATCTTCTCCTTGCGATAAACAAAAGACAGATCCAAAGAAACTCGGGGAATAAAACTGGCCGCGGCTAAGCGCGAATCGGGATGGGCCGCTAAAAAACTGTTGGGCAGCGCGCTGTATAACCCGATGCGGGCGGCCAGCAGTGCAATCTGTTCCGGGACGACCATGGTCGCTACAACGTCCGGTTCATCCCGGAGTGCATCCCGAAAGACTTCCGCCAAGCGGGCCGCGATATAGAAACCATCAGGGTAGCCGACCCAGCGATTAGCGGGCACATCTTTGATCGCAATCGTCGCCCCCAAATTCTGGCTGGCGGGATAAATGAAGCGCAGCTCATCTTGAATAATCGATTGGGCCGCATAGAGATGCCAATTGCGAATATTTTCATCAGGCAGATACATGACCGCCAGATCGATCGCATTATTCTCCAGACCTTCCCACAGCTCGCGCCGGTTGAACAGCCGCAACGCCACAGTAACATCGTCGTGGCGGCTCAAATAATGGGCGACAAAACGCTCAAAGACTGCGGTTTCCGCGGAAGACAGCACGCCCAGAGCAATATGCCCGCGCTGGGGCTGACTGAACTGCTGGATCTGATCAGCCGTCGTATTGATGATCGTGTCGATCTGATTTGCAGCTGCCAGCAAGACATTCCCTGCTTCAGACAAGTACAGCTTCTTCCCCACCGAATAAAACAGGGCCGCACCAATCTGCTTTTCCAGTTTCTTGATCTGCTGGGTTAAAGCAGGTTGGGAGATGCCCAGATTCTGAGCAGTTTGGGTGTAATTCAAATTTTGAGCCAGCTGGGTGAAATATTGCAGGGCTTTCGGGGTCAAATGGGATTCGGTAGCCATGGATTCGTTACTCCTTTTCGTGGACGGCGGACAGTAGGGCCCGGCGCAGGATGGGGTCGACAGCATAGAGGTACAGACCGTGGCGCCCCCGTTTGCACAGCACATTGATGGCGTTGCGCATGATCTGGGCCTTGGCCGCGGCTAAGTCCGGGAGATCGTCCCGGTTTTTAAACGCCTCCTGATCTTGGTACTGCGCAATATCCATCGTCACCCGGTGCGCCACTGGATCATAACCGACAGAGGGCCCAAGGATAACGCCGGCGTAATTCAAGTCGAAACCCTGAATGGTATAAATCGAGCCGACTTCGTGCAAGGTCTCCGGCCGCTGAGCCCAGGGCGTGGCAGTCATGCTGAATTTATCCCAAGGCAGGCGCAGTGTACCAGCGGTAACGTACCACTGTTCAGGGCCAAAAACAGTAAAGGGAAAGTCTGCCGTTGCCAGTACCCGGGCCAGTCCGGCCGTGGCATCGCGCTGCTCGATCAGCTGGTACAATGGTGTGCCGTCGGCGAAAATGCGCAGATCATAATCACTGGGCGCTGGCAGCGGTTTGATCTGCCCAGCAGTGAAAGCGTTGATCCAATCGTGCACGGCCGCGTCGCCGGCGACCCGGAACTGGGTATCCAAGTCAAAGACAGTATGCGGCCGCTGATCGATCACCTGATGCAGGCGGGGCCAATCCCAATAGCTCTTCAGTTTCAAAACCTGATGGGGATCAAAGACCAGCACCGTCACCCAGCTGCGGCGAATAATTTCGGCCAATTGATTATCCTGATTGAACCGGTTATAGCGGTCCGGCTGGGTCAGCAGCAAGTGGCCCTCATCAACGAAGGTCACATCGTTCATGATTCCAGTGCGCGCGGCGGCATTGATGAACGGTGTCGGTTTTTGAAAATCTTTTTTGTGCAGCACCGTACTGGCCCCAGCGACCTCCTGATAGATCTTCAGCATCTCCTGATGATTGACCAGCAGCGTGTTCCGGGTGCCTGCCAGCAGGCCGTCAGCACGGTTGCGGGCCATCGTTTGGAGCTGCGTGAACGCCTGGGCCAGCGCGGCACTCTTCCCAGTCCCGGCGTCCCCGGTAATCACAAACACCGCGTGATCCCGGCGGGGCAAGTGGGTCCGGATGAACGCGAGCAAGGCTTGGGTCAAGTGTTCTTGATCCGGACTGAATTTTTCGGCATCCGTTAGTAAAAACGTGGCGGCCGCTAAGCTTTCCGATGACACGACAACAAGTCTCCCTTTCACTCAATCGTTATAGTATCCATTTTACACGAAAAGCCAATGGAATGGATAAGAAAAAGGCTTCCACCGACAATTGGCAGAAGCCTTTTTGATATATATCAACACACACAATGCCTCAGCTTGCGTAGCCCCGGTAACTAGCCGTGTCCAGCAAGTGTTCCGCATTCTTCACCCGTTCAGCAGAGGGCGGCTCAATGCCCTCCAGAGGGTAGTCAATGCCTAATTCCACATACTTCTTGACGCCCATCGTATGGTACGGCAGCACTTCGACTTTATCGATGGCGTTCAGGGTATGGATATATTGTCCCAAATCCCGCAAATAGTCATCGTAGTCGGTCCGCTCCGGGACCAGGACGTGGCGGATCCACATGTGGTAGCCGTGTTCGGACATGTATTGAATCATGGCCAAAACGGTTTCGTTATTGAACCCGGTCAAGCGCTTGTGCTGCGCCGAATCGATGTGCTTGATGTCCACCAAGGACACATCGGTGTACTGCATCAGCTCGGCAAACTTGCTGAAGAACGGGTCCTTATAAGTGAAGGGTTGGCCGCAGGTATCCAAGCACGTGTTGATGCCCATGGTCTTGGCCTTCTTAAACAGGGCCAACACAAAGTCGATTTGGACCAGGGCTTCACCGCCGGAAACGGTGATACCGCCCTTCTTCCCCCAGAATGCCTTGTAACGGATCGCGTCATTCAGAATCTCGTCAACGGTCATTTCATCACCGACACCGATATTCCAGGTGTCCGGGTTGTGACAGAATTCGCACCGCATCCGACAGCCTTGGAGGAAGACCACGTACCGGATCCCAGGCCCGTCAACGGACCCAAATGTTTCAATGGAATGCACATACCCCACTAAGGGTTTCTCTGTTGTTGTACGCTGCATGGTGGCAATGCTTTGGGCCATGGTCCCTCACTCCTTTACGTGTACTCGGTAGTCGCGCTCACCGGCAAAAGCCGCGGACAGACCCGCCCGTGCCCTTTGCCGGTGAGGAAGGTTGCCCTTCCCCACCGAAATCCTTAAGTTATCTTGCTTACATTGTTTCGAAGAAGGTCCGGGCAATAACGTCGTCCTGCTGTTCCTTAGTCAGGTCAGCGAAGTAGACGCAGTAGCCGGATACCCGGACAGTTAAGGTCGGGTATTCTTCCGGATGCTTCTGGGCATCGATCAAAGTGGACTTGTTGAATACGTTGATGTTCAAGTGCATCCCGTTATTCTCCATGTACCCGTCGACCATGTTCACCAGAGTATCCTTGCGAGCATCATCGTCGTGGCCCAACGTGTTGGGGGTTACGCCGAAGGTGTTGGAAATGCCGTCCCGAGCGTAGTGATACGGAATCTTGGCAGTGGAAAGCAGGGAAGCTAAAGCCCCGTTGTGTTCTGCACCGTAAGCCGGGTTTGCACCAGGGGAGAACGGTTCGCCAGCCTTCCGGCCGTTCGGAGTCGTCCCGGTGTTCTTACCGTAGACTACGTTAGACGTGATGGTCAGTACAGACGTAGAGAGCTTCGCACCGCGGTACAGATGATGCTTGTTCATCTTAGTGAAGAAAGTCTTTACCAGCCACTTCGCAATGTCATCGGCGCGGTCGTCGTTGTTCCCGTAACGCGGGAAGTCGTCATTGTCCACCGCGTAGTCCACAGCCAAGCCGTCTTCGTTGCGGATCACTTTGACGTGACCGTACTTGATGGCGGAAATGGAGTCTACGGCGTGGGACAAACCAGAGATCCCAGTGGCGAAGGTCCGGTCCAAATGCGTATCCTTCAAAGCCAATTGGGCTGCTTCGTAGTAATACTTATCGTGCATGTAGTGAATGGTGTTCAATGCATTCACATACACGTCAGCCAGCCAGTCCATCATCTTGTCGAACTTCTTCATGAATTCATCGTAGTCGATGTATTCAGAAGTGATTGGTTCGTAATTCGGGCCGACTTGGGCGCCAGCCAATTCATCCTTACCACCGTTGATGGCATAGAGAACGGTCTTGGCCAGGTTAGCCCGGGCACCGAAGTATTGCATGCCGTCAGCAATCGGTTGGGCGGACACACAGCAAGCGATGCCGTAGTAATCGGTACCCCATTCGTTGCGCATCAAGGCATCGTTTTCGTACTGAATCGTGGAAGACTTAATGGATACTTCAGTGGCATAACGCTTGAAGCCGTCAGGCAGTTTGTCATCCCAAAGCAAGGTGATGTTCGGTTCCGGAGCAGCACCCATATTATCCAAAGTCTTCAAGAAACGGAAAGCCGTCTTGGTCACATGGTGGCGGCCGTCAGTACCAACGCCAGCCAGTGATAATGTTGCCCAGATCGGATCGCCGGAGAAGAGGCTGTTGTATTCAGTCGTCCGGATGAAGCGGACCATACGCAGTTTCATTACCAAGTGGTCAATGAATTCTTGGGCTTGTTCTTCAGTGATTAAGCCGCGATCCAAATCCCGTTGGATGTAAGCATCAATCACGGTGTCGATCCGGCCAACGGACATGGCTGCCCCGTTTTGAGTCTTCACAGCAGCCAAGTAGCCAAAGTAGATCCATTGGATAGCTTCTTGAGCATTTTCTGCCGGGCGGCCAATATCGTAACCGTAGCTGGCAGCCATCTGCTTCATCTGCTTCAATGCTTTCCATTGATCGTTGACTTCTTCGCGCAGTTGGATGACTTCGTCAGTCATTTCGCCATCGCCAATGTTGTTCCAATCGTTGAGCTTTTCTTGCATCAAGCGGTCGATACCATAGATTGCAATCCGCGGGAAGTCAGAAACCAACCGGCCGCGGCCGTAAGCATCCGGCAAACCAGTGACGATCTTGTAGTGGCGGGCAGCACGCATATCCGGGGTATAGGCATCAAACACACCCTGGTTATGGGTCTTGCGGTAATGCGTGAAGATCTTGTGCATTTCGGGATCTGTTTCAAACCCGTAAGCCTTCAAGGCATCTTCAGCCATCCGAATCCCGCCTTCAGGCATGAAGGCGCGCTTCAACGGCTTGTCAGTTTGCAAACCAACGATGGTTTCCAAATCCTTGTTCAAGTAACCAGGACCGTGGGAGGTAATGGAAGAAACAACATTGTTATCGGCTTCCAAAACCCCGCCGACTTCCCGTTCCTTTTTCTTCAGGGCCAGCAGTTGATCATTCAGCGTCGTGGTGGCTGCAGTGGGACCAGCCAGGAATTCTTCGTCGCCATCATATTGATCCAAGTTTTTGTTGATAAAATCGCGGACATTGATTTCAGACATCCAGTCGCCGGGTTGGAAACCTTCCCAGCAGGTGGGCATTGTTGCTTTTTCCATTTGTTTCATTTCTTGTCTACCTCCATACGGTACATTGGGTTGTGTGTGTTGGACTGCTACAGTTCTTACATATTTAGTATAACACGTCACATTGGGGTTGCAAGCCCTTACCTCCCCGTCAAACGGGCGCTCGGGTATGTTTTATAAGGAAAACCGCAATGTACCGCGGTTTCTATAAAAAGTCGGTAACACTGGCCTTCAAATAAATTTAATATCTGTATTTATTTGTTGGATTATCTGTACCATAACAGCGTTTTCTAGGCACACTGTACTACTACAGCGTGCCCAATCGCACCGCTTCCCGTCTGATTTTTTCTTAGGCCGGCCCAACATTATTGTTCACTGGTGAACGGATAATGCCGGTCTTCAGCATAACAAATTGGACGGCTGGTTCGCAACTTTTGGCTGATTCTAAAGACAGCCTGTGTCAGCGGATCGAGTGCCAATGCGCAGCAAGCGGAGGCTGAGGGGGCTCAGTGGTGCAACCACACGGCGGCTTGCCGCCGATGTGGTTAGGCGACTTTGAGACTGCGCAGCAGGCTCAAAGCGCCGTCACCACGTTCCAGCCCCCTCAGCCGGAGCTTGCGAAGCATTGGCACGGCGTGAGCAGCGACAAAAAAATCCCAACACCGCTTCGATGTTGGGACTCGTAACACGCTTCAATTAATCCTGATCTTTGTTGACTGTTTCCTGGGCCACCGGCTGGAACGATACCGGCAAACCGTCGGTGTCCACATCCAGAATGAAGGAACCGTTGGAATACCGGTCTGACAACGGATGATCCATCGGCTTGATATCAATGTGCCGGCCGGCGTCAGTCAGCACATCCCAGTCGGTCTTCGAGGCCACGGGGGCGACGAGTACGATCTGGTGCGGGTTGCTCTTTAGCACCCGCAGGACCAAGACGCCTACGCCGCCGCGGTGAGCATCTGGAATCTGTTCCACCGCCATCCGCTTGAACGCGCCGCGGCTGGTGACGATGCCGACTTGGGGATTGTCCTCTACTCGGATCAGCAGGAAGTTGACCACGGTGTCGTCCCCCTTTAAGTTCTGGGAGCGCACGCCCGCAGCCCGACCGCCCATGGCAGAGACTTCATTGAGTGGATAGCGGGTGGCATAGCCGTGCCGGGAGAAGCTGGTGACCAGCCAGTCCTGATCATTGGCGACATAGAAGACATCGGTAACCAAATCACCGCTGCCCTTTAGTTTCATGGCGATTTGCGCCCGCGACTTGTATGTCCGACTGGGCTGGAAGTCAGAGAGCGCCAGCTGCTTGATCTGACCATCAGCAGTGCCGAGCACAAAGCGGCCGGTATCGCTGAGGTCTTTCAGAATTTTGACGTAGATGATCTTTTCATCTGCTGCCAAGCCGGTGGTCTGCGATACGTGTTCACCGGTGTCCTTCCACTTGCCGTCTTGAATTTCGAAGACTTGGCGGTAGATCATGTTGCCGGCACTGGTAAACATGTAGACATGGTCCAGGGTATGGACAGTGCCTTGGAAGACGAATTGATCGTTTTCTTTCAGCCCGTTATCCCCGTCGTCCGACATGTTGAAGGAGCGAATGCTGGCCCGCTTCAGGTAGCCATCCCGGCTGACACCCATCATCACCTCTTCATCGGATACCAGCACGCTGGTATCGATGTCTAAGCTGGCGACATGCTTCTCAATTTGAGTCAGCCGCGGCGTGTCATACTCCTTTTTCACTGCCAGCAGCTCAGTCTTGATCACCTTCGCCAGTTCCTTAGGATCACCAAGGATCTGCTGATAACGGGCGATTTCTTTACTCAGCTTGGCGTGTTCGGCTTCCAGCTCAGTGACATCGGTATTGGTCAACCGATACAGTTGCAAGGAGACGATGGCTTCGGCTTGGGCCGGCGTGAATCCATAGGTGCTGACCAAGTTTTTCTTAGCGTCGCCTTTATCTTTACTGCCGCGGATGGTCTTGATCACTTTATCCAAAATCGATAAGGCATGGATCAGGCCTTCCACAATGTGTTCCCGGTCCAGTGCCTTTTGCAGCACATACTGCGTCCGTTTAGTGACGACCTCTTTCCGAAAATCCAGATAGGCTGTCAAAATCGGCTGCAAGCCCAGCTGTTCCGGGCGGGCATCGCGAATCGCCACCATGTTGAAGTTATAGCTGATCTGTAAGTCGGTATTTTTGAACAGGTAATTCAAAATGCCCTGCGCATCCGCATTTTTCTTCAATTCGATGACAATGGACAGCCCGAAGCGATCGCTTTCGTCCCGGACTTCGGAGATGCCTTCGACCTTTTTTAAGACCCGCAGCTCATCGATTCGCTTAACCAGCATCGCCTTGTTGACTTCGTAAGGAATCTCCGTCACCACGATCTGCTGGCGGCCGCCGCGCAGATCGGCAATTGTGGTTTTAGCCCGCACGACGATCCGCCCGCGGCCCTTAGTGTAGGCTTCTTTAATGCCGGACAGGCCCTGCACGATTCCTCCGGTGGGGAAATCGGGACCTTTAACAAATTGCATCAGATCGGCCAGATCGGCCTGGGGATGCGCCAGCAAGTAGACAGCGGCGTCGATCACTTCGCCCAGGTTATGGGGCGGAATTTCGGTGGCGTAGCCGGCCGAGATACCAGTTGCACCGTTCACCAGCAGATTCGGGAAGCGGGCCGGCAAGACGGTGGGTTCCTCTTGGGTATCATCGAAATTCAGGACCATCGGCACCGTTTCTTTGTCGATATCCGTCAGCAATTCGCCGGCAGCCTTCGACAGCCGGGCTTCTGTGTACCGCATGGCGGCCGGCGGATCACCGTCCATGGACCCGTTGTTCCCGTGCATCTGGATCAAGGGCAGGCGCAGTTTCCACTCCTGGCTCATCCGTACTAGAGCCTCATAAATCGACGAATCGCCGTGGGGGTGGAAATTACCCATGACGTTCCCGACGGATTTGGCTGCTTTCCGATACGCTTTGTCATACGTGTTGTGGTCCTCGTTCATGGCGTAGAGAATGCGCCGCTGAACGGGCTTCAGACCATCCCGAATATCCGGCAGCGCCCGTTCCTGAATGATGTATTTGGAATAACGCCCGAAGCGCTCGCCCATCACATCTTCCAGGGAAAGCTCTTTAATATTTTCTGTCTCAGCCACGTTACTCGTTTCCTTTCCGTGTCAGTATCATTACGCGTGATGCTCCTTGAGCGCGGTTAAAATCTTCTCGTCTTCCTTTTCGTGGGCAACTGCTTCTTCACCGTCCATGACCGTGTTGTCCAGCAGACTGCCTTCGTCGGCCATGTTGAAGCGGACATTGCGTTCGATCCATTGGCGCCGGGGTTCGACCCGATCGCCCATCAGAGTAGTCACCCGCCGTTCGGCCAAAGCTGCGTCGGTGATCTTTACCCGAATCAAAGTGCGGGTCTCGGGATTCATCGTCGTTTCCCATAACTGGTCAGCGTTCATTTCGCCTAATCCTTTGAACCGTTGCAAACTGTAGCCCTTGCCCATCTTTTGGATGTCATCGGTCAATTCATGTTCAGTCCAGGCGTATTCGATCCGTGTCTTGGCGCCGCTGCCCTTTTGCAGTTTATATAGGGGCGGCAGCGCAATGTAGATCTTGCCGGCATCGATCAGCGGCCGCATGTAACGATAAAAGAAGGTCAATAGCAGGATCTGAATGTGGGCGCCATCGGTATCCGCATCGGTCATGATAATGATCTTATCGTAGTTGCTGTCCTTAATGTTGAATTCCGGACCCACCCCGGCGCCGATCGTGTAGATCATGGTGTTGATTTCTTCGTTTTTGAAAATATCCGCCAGTTTGGCCTTCTGGGTGTTGAGCACCTTGCCCCGCAAGGGCAAAATTGCCTGGAACCGCCGGTCGCGGCCCTGTTTCGCCGACCCGCCGGCTGAATCCCCCTCGACCAGATATAGTTCGTTTTTCTTGGCGTTCTTCGATTGCGCCGGGGTCAACTTACCGGACAGGATACCCTCGGTCTTTTTGCGCTTCTTACCGTTGCGCATATCGGTCCGGGCTTTGCGGGCTGCTTCCCGGGCATCCCGGGCTTTCAGTGCCTTGCGCACCAGCTCCTGGGCAAATTCGCCGTTTTCCAGCAGATAGAAACTGAGCTGTTCATAGATCACGTTTTCAACCACCGGCCGCGCCTCCGGCGTACCCAGTTTGCCCTTAGTCTGACCCTCGAATTGCAGCAATTCTTCCGGGATACGGACGGACAAAACACCGCTTAGGCCCTCCCGAACGTCGGAGCCTTCCAGATTCTTATCCCGCTCCTTGAGCAGGTTGACCTTATGGGCGTAATCGTTGAAGGCCTTGGTGTAGCCGCCCTTCAACCCGACTTCATGGGAACCGCCGTCGCCAGTGCGGACGTTGTTAACGAAGGAAATGATGTTTTCACTGTAACCGTCGTTATATTGGCCGGCAAACTCCACTTCGATGCCCTTATCCTTGCCGGTGAAGTCCATGATGTCGCCCATCGTGTCCTTATCTTCGTTTAAGTATTTCACGAAGGACTTGATCCCGTCATCGTACTTGAAGACATCCTGCTGTTCCTGCCCCGGCCGTTCATCGGTTAAGGAAATGCTGATGCCCTTAAGCAGGAAAGCCGACTCACGCAGACGTTCCGCCAGTGTGTCATAGTTGAACTTCGTCGTGGTGAACACTGACTTGTCCGGCCAAAACTGAATCGTAGTGCCGTTAGGCTCCTTGACCCGGCCGACCATCTTTAGCGTACCGACAGGATGGCCGCCATCCTTGAATTCTTCATAATAGGCCTTGCCGTCCCGGACCACTCGCACGGTCAGTTTAGTGCTCAGGGCATTGACGACAGAGGCGCCGACGCCGTGCAGGCCACCGGAGGTTTTATACGTATTCTGGGTGAACTTGCCGCCGGCGTGGAGGACGGTCAGGATCACTTCGATCGTTGGTTTGCCGGACGGATGCATCCCCGTGGGCATGCCCCGGCCATGATCCTGAACAGAGATCCCGCCGTCCGGCAGGATCTGAACGTTGATATCTTTACCGAAACCAGCCAATGCTTCATCCACCGCGTTGTCGACGATTTCGTAAACAAGGTGGTGCAAGCCGTGGCTGTCGGTGGACCCAATATACATCCCGGGACGCTTGCGGACGGCTTCAAGACCGTGCAGCACCTGAATGGATGAATCATTGTAATCTGACGCTGATTGCGGCATATTGACGAACTCCTTTACTCATTGTGGCCGCCGAAGCGGCACGAATGTATGTTCCGAATTAACTCACATTTTCCATATTAAGCTACTAACCACCGTTCTGGCAAGTCTGAGCCGCAAACGAGGATTGGGTCAGATGTGGTAAAATACCGGTATTAGTCATTAACGGAGGGTCCAAAACTCGTGGATTACAAATTGATTATTCTGTTTCTTGCAGCGTATCTGATCGGTTCCATCCCCACGGCATTGATCATTGGTCAATCTTTCTACCATAAAGATGTCCGCCAATACGGCAGCGGCAACATCGGCACCACTAACGCTTATCGGGTCCTGGGCCCGCGAGCCGGTACCGTCGTCTTAGTCTTGGACGTGCTCAAAGGGGCGCTGGCCGCGTCGCTGCCCCTCTGGTGCGGATACAGCGACCGCCACTTGATCTTGCTGATCGGGCTGGGGGCCGTGCTGGGCCATTCCTTCTCCATTTATATTCGCTTCCACGGCGGTAAGTCCGTCGCCACCAGCGCCGGCATCCTGCTGGCTTACAATCCAGAATTCTTCCTCATTGCCGCAGCGATCTTTCTGCTCATTGTCACTGTCTCCAGCATGGTCAGCGTGGCCAGCACGCTGGGCTGCATCCTGGTCCTGCTCCTGTCGTACTTTTACCACGATTGGGTCCTCAGCTTGATCATCGCCGCGGTCACCGTGTTCGTGCTGATCCGGCACCGCAGTAATTTCAGGCGCATCTTTAACGGTACCGAGAACCTTGTGCCTTTCGGTCTGGTTTACCGCCTGCGGCAGAAAAAACAAAAGTGAACGAAACAGCGTCCATGACTCCGCGGAGAAATGGACGCTGCTTTTGATTTAAGAAAAAATCAGAAAATCCCGATGCGATACTTCGCCGTGAACTGTTCACCCGGGGCCAATTGATGCATACCCACCTTATGGGTCAGCTCGCCATCGGTCCCGACGGAATCAGCAATCCCCCACCAAGGCTCCAGGGCCACAAACGGACCGGTCTTGGGATATTGGGACCAGACGCCGATGTACGGCGCGTCCTTGACGGTCAGTTCCACTCGGTGATCAGAGTCTTCCTGACGCAGGCTGAGCGTATTCTCGCCGGCTAGTTCGTAGATCAGGGCATCCTTGGCGAAAAGCTCGGGGGTGATGGCCAGATCCACATCCGTCGGCGCCAGGGTGCGGTGCTCAAAGTCCGATTCCCCGTTGGCGCCCAGCGGGATCGTGATTCGACTCTTCTTGGGCGCAAAGCGCAGATAGTTTTGCCCCCCGGTCGGGTCGGCGCCAGTATTGAACGCCGGGTGTCCGCCTACGGAGAACCATAACGGCTTATCTGCGCTGGGATTAGTCACGTAGTAGCGGACCTTTAACAAATTGCCCAAGAGCGCATAACGAATACGTAATTGAAACGCGAAGGGATAAACCTTGTGCGATTCAGCATCATCGGTCAATTCAAAAACGATCTCGTCATCCGTTTTCCGGATCACCGTGAAGTCCCGGTCCCGGGCAAAACCGTGGCGGCCCAGGTGATAGCTCTTTCCTTGATACGTATACGTATCATTGTGGAGCATTCCCACGATGGGGAACAGGACTGGCGCCCGCCGGCCCCAAACCGCCGGATCTCCTTGCCAGAGACGCTCCGTATTGGTGTTGATGTCGTGGATCGATTGGAGCTCGGCCCCGTGTTCACTGATTTGCACGGTTAAAAAGTCGTTTTGAATTTGTTGCATACCGAATCGTTCCCTTCCTGCTTTTTCAATTATTGGCCGCGCCCGTTACAGAATGAACTGGGTCAGGTCTTTATCCGCCGTGATCTTGCCGATCCGATCATTGACGTATTGTTCTGTAATGGTGATATCCCCCATAGCCATGTCCGGCGCGGAGAAAGAGACTTCCTCCAGCAGCTTCTCCAGAATCGTGGCTAAGCGCCGGGCGCCGATATTTTCTACCGTATGATTCACATTATAAGCAATCTGGGCGATGCGGTCGATAGCTTCTTTGGTGAAGGTCAGGTGGACGTCATCCACGCCAATCAGGGCAATATACTGCTTGATCAGTGAATTGTTGGGTTCGGTCAGGATCCGGACAAAGTCTTCCTTGGACAAATCATCCAGTTCCACCCGAATCGGAAAACGGCCCTGCAATTCAGCAATCAGGTCGCTGGGCTTGGTGTCCGCAAAAGCGCCAGAGGCAATGAACAGAATATGGTCGGTGCTGATCATCCCATACTTGGTGTTCACCTGCGAGCCTTCAACGATGGGCAGGATATCCCGCTGGACACCTTCCCGGGATACTTCCCCAGAGGTGCGCTTGTTGCCGGCAGCAATTTTATCAAACTCATCGATGAAAATAATCCCAGTATTTTCTGCCCGCTTGATGGCATCGGAATAAATATCGTCGTGGTTGACAAGTTTACTGGATTCCTGACGAATCAAGACTTCCCGGGCCTCTTTGACCGACATGGTCCGGCTGACCTGCTTCTTAGGCAAGAGATTGCCCAGCATGTCGCCCATGTCGATACCCATTTGGCCCATCATGTCGCCGCCACCGCCCATGGGTTTTTGTTCATCCATTTGGATGGTGACTTCCCGGTCTTCCAACAGGCCCTTGCTCAATTGCTCCTTGACGCTCAGGCGCTGGTCCCGGACCGCATCGGTGACTTCTTCACTGTCCTCGTCATTATTCTGGTTTTGATTGCCGTTGCCGGTGAGCGCGGCCATCATGTCCTGCATGTTCATTTGCCGTTTTTCGTGCTTGATCCCCGGCACCAGCAGCCGCACCAGTTTCTTGTCGACCTCCTGGGACGCTCGGCCCCGCACCCGGCTGTAATATTCTTCTTCCACCATGTGCACGCTGACGTCTACCAGATCGCGGACCATTTGTTCCACATCCCGGCCGACATAGCCGACTTCGGTGAACTTCGTTGCCTCCACCTTCACGAACGGAGCAGAAACGATTTTCGCCAGCCGCCGGGCAATTTCAGTTTTCCCGACCCCAGTGGGCCCGATCATCATCAGATTTTTCGGGGTGATGTCGGCCTGCATTTTTTCAGGCAGGCGCAAGCGGCGGTAACGGTTGTACAAAGCCACGGCGACGGCCCGTTTGGCCTCGTCTTGGCCGATAACGTATTCGTCCAGATCTTTAACAATTTGTTGCGGGGTTTTGGTCATTTCTAACATATCGTATCCGCCTCATTCCTAAAACGACTTAGCAATCACGTTATGGTTCGTATACACATCAATGTTGGCCGCGATATTCACCGCCGCCTTGGCGATGTCTTCCGCGGTCATGGCGGCCGCGTGCTCGTTCATGGCGATGGCGGCCGCTTGGGCAAAGTTGCCGCCGCTGCCGATGGCCACCACGTCGTCATCGGGATCGATCACTTCCCCGCTGCCGCTGATCACCAGTAAATTATCCTTATCCATGGCGATCAGCATTGCTTCCAGCTTTTGCAGGGTGGGATCCTTGCGCCAATCCTGAGCCAATTCCACGGCGGCTCGGCGCAGATCGCCAGAGTAACTTTCCAGCTTCTTTTCTAACCAGTCCTGCAGCGTGAAGGCATCCGCGACCCCGCCGGCAAAGCCGATCACCACGGAATCATGGTAAATTGAGCGGACCTTCTGGGCAGTGCCCTTCATAATGTATTTTTCGCCTAACGTGACTTGGCCGTCACCGGCAATGGCGGTGTGGCCGGCATGTTTCACTGCAACAATTGTTGTCATAATCGATTAAACTCCTTTATCATGCGGACCCGGCTGGTCAGTGCCAGTCGCCCGCGGGAAAAATTTACGGTATTGATCCTGGAGATGGGCCATGGTGACGTGGGTATAGATCTGCGTCGTCGATAATGACGCATGGCCCAACAACTCTTGGACGCTGCGCAGGTCAGCCCCGTTGTTCAGCATCTCGGTGGCAAACGTGTGTCGCAGCATATGGGGATGGATCTTGGCGGTGAGGCTGGTCTTTTGGATCACTTGATCCAAAATATACTCGACCCCGCGGCTGGTCACTGGCGCGCCCCGGTCGTTCAAGAAGACCTTATCCGTCGTGGCCGCTGCCTTGCGCTTCGCCAGTAATTCCGGTCGGGCTTTGGTCAGGTACGTCTGCAAATGCTGCTTCGTCTCCTGATCAAAGGGCACATAACGGTCCTTTTGGCCTTTCCCGTGGATCAAGACCACGCCCAGCGAGAAGTCCAACTGGCCCAGCGTCAGATCAGTCAACTCGCTGACCCGCATCCCTGTGGCATATAATACCGCAAGCAGCGCGACATTACGTTGGTCTAAAGGCGTATTTCCGGCTGCGCCTTGGAACAGAGCAGCCACTTCTTTGGGATAGAAGAATTTCGGCAATTGATGGTGCCGATTCGTCAGCCGAACATCGGCGAAGGGATTATCCGCCACGTAGTGTTCCCGAATCAGGAAGCGGTAGAAACTGCGCAGGGAAGAAATCCGCCGTTCGATCGTCCGGGGCCGATAATGGTCCCCGAGGTGGCTTAAATACACGTCCACGTCGATCTGAGCGATCTGGTCAAAGCCATTGAACCCGCCATTGTCGGTCAAATATTGGACAAACGTATGCAAGTCCCGGTCGTAGGCGGCCACGGTGTGTTCTGAATACCGGCGGACGCCGCGTAAATAGTCTAAATATTGGGTGACCCAATCCTGGGCTTGACTCATCTGCTGCCGCCTCTTTCGTGAAAAACATTCTCCTCTATCGTAACAAAAACGCTGTCATTGTGCGAACCCTGGGGTCAAAAAAACCGCCCAAAGGCGGTATTTTTGGTTAAGCCGGTTGTTCCGTCGTGACGTGTTGGAAATCCGCCAAGGCTGCTAACGCCCGGTCGGCGAGTTCCAGATTACGGGTCTTTTTATCCCGTACCTTATGATCCAGCTTCGGCATGATACCGTAGTTCGCATTCATCGGTTGGAAATGCTTGGGGTCAGCATGGGTGATGTAGTGGGCCATCGCCCCAACTTCGGTATCCTCCGGGAAGATGATCGGCTCTAAGCCTTGGGCCGTGCGGGCAGCGTTGATCCCGGCGACCATACCGGACGCAGCACTTTCCACATACCCTTCTACACCGGTCATTTGGCCGGCGAAGAACAGGTGCGGCTGCTTCAAGGATTCGTAGGTTGGTGCCAGCACCAGCGGCGCGTTCATGAACGTGTTGCGGTGCATCACACCGTAGCGGACGATGGCCACGTGCTCTAAGCCGGGGATCATACTGAAGACGCGCTTTTGCTCGCCCCACTTCAGATGGGTTTGGAAGCCAACAATGTTATACAAGCTGCCCACGGCGTTATCCTGGCGCAGCTGCACCACCGCATAGGGCCGCTTACCAGTGCGGGGATCTTCCAGACCGACCGGTTTGAGCGGCCCAAACAGCATGGTCCGCTCGCCGCGCTTGGCCATCACTTCGATGGGCATGCAGCCATCAAAGAACTTTTCTTTCTCAAAGTCATGACTCTCCGCCACCTCGGCGTGGATCAGGGCTTCGTAGAAATCATGAAATTCTTCTTCGGTCATCGGGCAATTCAGATAATCCGCAGTGCCCTTGTCGTAACGGGACTTGCGGTAGACCTTGGTCATATCGATGGAGGCTTCATCCAGGATCGGCGCAGCAGCATCGTAGAAATACAAACCGTCATCGCCGTTCAGGTCCTTGATGGCCTGGGCCAGGCCCGGTGACGTCAGCGGACCGGTGGCCACTACCGTGATGCCCTCTGGAAATGCCGTGAGTTCTTCCCGGTGAATGGTGACGTTCGGCAGGTTAGTCAAGGCATCTGTCACGGCTTGGGAGAACGGGCCGCGATCAACGGCCAGGGCGCCGCCAGCCGGTACGGCATGGGCATCCGCTGCACGCATGATCAGCGAGTCGGTCCGGCGCATTTCTTCCTTCAGCAGCCCCACGGCATTACTTAAACCGTTAGCCCGCAAGGAGTTCGTACACACCAGTTCCGCAAATTGATTCGTATGGTGGGCCGGTGTGTTTTTCACCGGCCGCATTTCGTATAAATTGACAGGAACGCCCCGCTTCGCAATTTGCCAAGCGGCTTCGGAACCGGCCAAACCGGCCCCGATCACATTAACAGACATGGTCATCGCCAACACCTCAATTAGTTAGTTACTTCTGAATCGGTTCATCGTAATCGCCATTCGGGCACTGCACCTGGCGGCCGCCTTTGACTTTCTTATCCACTAAGAAGTGGCCGCAGACTGGGCAGTCCCGGCCGACCGGCTTATCCCAGGAAACAAAGTCGCAATCCGGATAGCGGGAACAGCCGTAAAATAAGCGGTTACGCTTGGACTTGCGTTCCACCACTTGGCCAATGCCGCACTTGGGACAAATGACGCCGATCTCTTTGACGATCGGTTTCGTGTTGCGGCAGTTCGGGAAGCGGCTGCACGCGTAAAATTTGCCATAGCGGCCTAGTTTAATGACCATCGGCGCGCCGCAGATATCGCAGTTGAAGCCGGCGGGTTCATCCTTGATCTGGACCTTTTGAATCTTTTCTTCCGCGGAATCAATTTCCTTGGCAAACGGTTGATAATACTGATCCACCACGTTGACCCAATTCTCTGAGCCGGTTTCAATCTCGTCCAGTTCATCTTCCAGTTTCGCCGTGAAGTCCACGTTGACGATATCCGGGAAGAATTCCACGATCAGCGTATTGACGATCTCGCCCAGCTCAGTGGGCTCAAAGCTCTTCCCATTGAGTTTCACGTAGTACCGCTTCTGGATCGTGTCGATGGTCGGAGAATACGTGGAGGGCCGGCCGACACCGTTTTCTTCCAAGGCTTTGACCAGACTGGCTTCAGTATAGCGGGCCGGCGGCTGGGTAAAGTGCTGAGCCGGGTCAGTCTTCTTCAGCGTCACGCTGTCGCCTTCGTTCAATTCCGGCAGCAGCCTGTCCTTGGTCTCATCACCGCTCTGGGTATAGAGCTTGGTGAACCCGTCAAACTTCGTCCGGGAGCCGGTCGCCCGGAATTGGACGTCGTTTTGGACCATGTCCGCGGTGATGGTGTCGTAAACCGCCGGGGTCATCTCGCTGGCCACGAAACGGGACCAGATCAGACTGTATAACCGCATTTGATCGCGATTCAAGACACTTTCCAGACTCTTCGGTGTACGCAGCGTACTGGTGGGCCGAATGGCTTCATGGGCATCCTGGGCAAATTCCTGGTTCTTCTTTTGCTGGACCTTCACCGCAGCATACTCGGCGCCATAGGTGTCATGGATGAAACCGGCGGCTTCGTGTTTAGCGATTGAGGCGATTCGGGTGGAGTCAGTCCGCATATACGTGATCAGCCCGGTCGTACCCTCTTTGCCACCGAGGTTGATGCCTTCGTACAGCTGCTGGGCGATCATCATGGTCTTCCGGGTCTTGTAATTCAAGCGCCGGTTGGCCTCCTGCTGCAAGGAACTGGTGGTGAACGGCGCGGCGGGGAATCGTTTGCGTTCCCGCTTCACAACTTTTGTGACGGCGAAGGGCTTTTTCTTATCGACCTTGCCTAACACTTTTTGGACATCCGCATTGTTCTTGAGGGCTTTTTTCCGCCCTTTTTCACCATAAAAACTGGCCGCGAACGTTTCCTTGCCCTTGGCCATTTCGGCATCGATCGTCCAATACTCTTCCGGCACAAAGGCCTTGATTGCATTTTCCCGATCGATCACCAGCTTCAGTGCGATGGATTGGACCCGGCCGGCACTGAGACCCTTTTTAACTTTTTTCCAAAGAATCGGTGAAATGGAGTAGCCCACGAGCCGATCCAATACCCGCCGGGCCTGCTGGGCATCAACCAATTTCATGTCAATGCTGCGGGGGTCCTTGAAGGCATTTTTCACGGTATCTTTCGTGATTTCGTTGAATACGACCCGGTTCTTATCCGCCGGGTCGAGATTCAGGATGTGGGAAACATGCCAGGCAATGGCTTCGCCCTCCCGATCCGGGTCGGCCGCGAGGTAGATATGGTCCGCCTTTTTGGCTTCCTTTTTCAGATCTTTAATGACGTCGCCTTTACCGCGAATTGATATATATTTTGGCTGGTAATTGTTTTCAATGTCGACCCCCATTTGACTCCGGGGCAGGTCGCGGATATGGCCTAAGCTGGCCACGACTCGGTAATTACGGCCAAGATACTTTTCAATTGTTTTGGCCTTCGCAGGCGATTCAACGATCACGAGGTTCTTAGCCAATCACAAAACTTCCTTCCATAAATAAAGAATCGAATATGCTTGAACAAGTCGTTACATACTATAGAGGAAGGGTGAGGAGGAAGTCAAATGGCGAGAGAGCGAAGGCGACCGCTCAGAAGCGTAGGGATAAGGACGGCAAGGCACAAACCCCGGTTTT